>Ga0180007_10000120_pt1 | contig 139806 bp, 104 predicted proteins | sample MM_PC_MetaG_FD_121122 | JGI IMG/M metagenome (GOLD analysis project Ga0180007, IMG submission 121122) | Groundwater microbial communities from the Aspo Hard Rock Laboratory (HRL) deep subsurface site, Sweden - MM_PC_MetaG | ecosystem: Environmental > Aquatic > Deep subsurface > Groundwater...
ATCTGTGAGGTGGATAAACTCTGGCGCTGGATATTTGAACTGCCGGAGCTGGAAGTCTTCCGCCTGCGGGATGAATTAATCAAGGTGATAGAGAGACCGGAGCTGCGACGCCCTCCACGTCCTGAACCTGATCCGTCGCCCATCGATCTCAACAGACCCATGTCAACCAGGATGAACATAGCTGCACTCGGACCCCAGCCCGAACCGCCTGACATGCAGGCTCTGAGCTATGCTCCTCCTTCTCTGTCTCCGGAAGTAACGACAAAACTGATGTCCTCATCCTCCAGGGTCATCCGCAATACACTTATCACCAACCTGGAGCTGATCCTGCCCTACCTTTGTCTGTGGCCTTACTGGTGGACTTTTCGTTGTGACGAAATCGCGGTGGTTGCAACAGATGGTCTGGGTCGCTTTGAAACAGTCATTAAATATCTCTGCAATGGGGACAAGCCTGATCTCTACTTCTGGGTAGAGTATAAGATCACCAATGTATTCGAGACAGTTTATCATCCGCCGATCCCCTGTTACACGCACTGGGATTACAAATGCGGCAGTGAAGTAACCCTTGAGATTTCGGACCAGCGGGTACCCAGCTGTGACGACGAACCCGACCCCGTCGGATGCAAGGTGCAAATCATCTCCATCGGACGAAAGGTGAGCATGTCGGAGATCCATGGAAATGGTTCGACCATTGCCAATGAGGGGCTCACAACCGACGGTGAACCTTTTGGAGGGAAGCTCGAACCCAGGGTCTGGTTCAGCCGGACAACGCTTCACAGTAAAGGAATCCGTTACTACCGCTGGTCATATCGACGGCTTAGTGAAGGTGACGGCAGCCCGCTCACCACAGCCGGTCCCTGGATTCCAATGACCCGCACCGTCATTCGTCACTATGCAAAAGTCACCGGTGATGATATCACCCACGTACCCTATATCCTTGGCCCGCAACCGGTGGGAATGGAATCGAATCTGTTTGAAATCAAACCGGCAGAGGTACCGGCAGGAGGAGTGGAATGGACGGTTATGGATGAGCGCGAGGATCTGGCCAGCGCCCACTTCGAAACCAGCAAACTGGGGACCGGCGCAGATGCCTGCGCAAAAGCCTTTGCTGGCGCCGGCAAATATGAACTCAAGCTGGAACTGTTCAAGGATGTCACCGGCGATCTGGTCGACTGGGATGCAGCAGGCATCCATATTGATCTCGAGATAACCGATACAGCGGCACCTTTCGGTACCAGCACGGTAACCATGAATCCCGCTCCGGATTACAATCGTATCAAAAACGGTGCCATGCATACCGTGGCATTTCGGATGGTTCTGCGGGTGGACAACAACTGCTGCCAGGCAGAGCTTGATTCCTTAAGCGGAGTCGGTCTGACTCCGACGCCCTGCGGCTTTTACGAGATAACCCCCACTGCGGGTGTGACCCTTGGCTTCACCGCCGGACATCCGAACAATTTCGCAACCTTCTCCTTCAGTGTGAAGCAGGCTGTGACCACCAATGTTTATCTCGCCAGTGCATCAGGCCGTGTCGGTACCTCGCCGATCCCAACAAACGACACACCGACTCCGAGCCATTCCTATACACTCAGCGGAACAGGACACTACAGCGAGTCCTTCAGTGCCTCGGAGCTTCTCGGCACCTGTACACGAGCGGCATTTTCCGAAGCCCTTCACGTATGGACAATGACCCAGGACGGCTATGGCAGGATATGGCCTCTTGACCGCTTCAATCATGCAGGGTTTGCCTTAACTCCCCCATAACCGAAGCGACGGACAGCCTCAACGATAGAGGTGAATACCTGCCACCCCTGGAGGTGGTGGCAGGTATTCGTCTTGAAGGGCACGGCTGACTGGTTTTTCAAAAGGACTGGGAAAATCACCTTTTAGAGAAGCGTTTCTTCTATCTGCCAATGGACAAGGTTTCTTTTCTTCTCAAAAGGTCTTGGCACTGCGCCTTACTTTTTTACTTTTAATGCTAGCAGGTTACCATAGCTATGGCGCTAAATTCAACTGCATACCTGTTGGAACTGCTAAAAAACAGCATGAGATCATGATCTCACAGCGGTAAGCGGATAATAAAATGAGTGCCTTTACCGACCTCTGTCTCAAATTCAATACTCCCGCCATGTTTATCAACAACTACATCATGGCAGATCGCCAAACCCTGGCCGCTCCCCTTACCGACTTTCTTGGTTGTATAAAAAGGTTCAAATATATGCGATTGGTTTTCTTCCGGGATACCATTGCCAGTATCACTGATACGGATCTCTATGCTCCGATCAAGCTGTTTAGTCCGGATGGTGATGGTACCTTTTTTACCATCCGGAGTATCAACAAGCCTCTCTTCGATGGTATGGACGGCATTGATCAGCATATTAAGAATAACCTGACCCATTTCATCTGCCAGCAGCTGGATCTTGGGAAGATTTTGCTCTAAATCCAGTTCCACATCTGAAACGTATTTCCACTCATTACAGGCCACCGTAACAGTCGTCTTGATAATCTGATTGAGGTCGTACAATTCCTTTTCCTTGCTACCCGGATGAGAAAATTCCTTCATTGCCAAAACAATGGAACTGACCCGCTTGATCCCATCCTTGGACTGAGCGATGGCTTGGGGCAGTTCTTCGGCCAGATATTCCCAGTCTGCCTTCTCTAGCGCCTCATCAATGGCTTTCATGATTTCTGCAGGAGCGTTTTTACTGATTTCCCGAATCCGACCAATCAACTCATTGATTTCCCCTACGGCTTCAGCCATAAAATCAATGTTCGTTCCGATATATTGGGTGGGAGTATTGATCTCATGGGCAATACCCGCTGCCAGCCGGCCAACAGACTCTAATTTTTGAGCATGAAGTAACTGCGCCTGCAGATATTCCTTATCTTTCTCTGCCGTTATCCGTTCGCTGATATCTCGAAATGATTCAATAACACCAACAATCTTTCCTGCAACAGAAAATGGGGTGGCGACCATCTCCACCGGGATCAACTTTCCGGAGGTGGTCTGTTTAACTGTCTCGCTCTGGACTCTCTTTTTGCCATCGAGCATCTGACGCAGGGTGCATGTTTCAGAATGACAGTGCTTGCTACTGAACTGCTCATAACATTTCATCCCTTTATTTTCAGCAAATGGGATAGTGCAGAACGCCGCCATCTCATTATTCACCTGAAGAACAGTAAAGTTTTTATCAATGACCCGCATGGCATCCCCAGATCCCTGGAAAATAGAGTTCAGCCGTTCATAGGTAATTGTCAGTTCCTCAAGCATATGGTTAAAGGATCGCCCCAGTTCGCCAAATTCATCGACACTACTCAGCTCGACCCTGGCCGACATATTGCCTGCACCAATTGCTCTGGTTACTTTGAGCAGATGATTGACTGGTCTGATAATACTTTGATAAAGATAGAAGCTCAAAAGGAGACCGATCAAGAGAATAATACTTTCCATGAATTGAACTTTTACGTACAATAAATGTTCTCTTTCACTGAGGGCCTTCAGATTCTGATGTAAGAGATCAATAAAAATAGTATTCTCACCGGCAATTTTGTCTTTAATCTCCTGGCCGAAGGCATCCAGCGATATCATTAAGCTCGCAGCGGCCTCATTGCTCTGAGGCTGTTGCAGCGCAAAAATATCTGCAACAATTCGCTCGAATTCAAGCAAGTCTTTCTCCAGTACGCTGACACGTTGATAACTGTCAGGAAATGACTTGAAAATATCAGATGAATACTCTTCTCCAGAAGAAAGCAATAGCTGCTTCAGGTTGTTAATATTTTCCCTGACACGCTCAATTGACAAAGAAAAATCATTTTTCCCCTTTTCATCTCCGAGAATAAGATAATCATGGGGTATCATTATTGTATCTTCAATAGCACATTTGATATCACTACACTGCTTCTGGAGAATGGCAATCGATTCCATTTCGTTATGAAATCTTTGAATGAAATGATGATTTGTGACAGCAGTAAAAATACCAAGGCTTAAAAGAATCAAAAATGTGGTGGCAAAGATCAGAATCTTCTTTCTTACTGACATACTCTTGTATTCCTCACAAATCGATTTGTTAGAGAAACATTATTTGTCATTTGTATAACGAATAAAAGAAAATCCCATGGTCTGGCCTTCCTGCCCAGACGACAAGCCTTGCCAGCGCCCAGATTAAAAAAGAGCAATGAAACAGGGAACAATCAGTACCCAACCTGCCAGATCCAGCCGTGGAGTCTGAAAAAGAAAAAAACACCCACTGAGACCTCTCCACAGCTCGAACAGTATCATTATCGCGTATCCTGTGCAGGAGGTCAAATCCATTCCATCCAACGGTCAGAAAAGAAGACAGACCCGAAGAGCTTGATTTTTATGCTCATGGCCTGCCTCACCTGTTGGCAACACTGTTGGTTCACTACTTGTACAGTTTGTCACGCCGTGGCATTGTCTCTTGGCGAGAGGTAGTATATTATACCCAGAAGATTATTTGTTATGGCAATGCTTATAAAATAGAGCCAAACCTGTCGCAAGGCAGGGACGGAAAGCCTCGGAATTCAGCAATGAATTGGCCGGGCTGCCAAAGTAAACAGGGCGGCCCGGCCTTTTTATTGTTCAGAAGTCTGGCCTTTTGACCGTTACAAACAACTGGTCAGGTCTGGAGACCTACTCTGGAACCCGGTCTTCGCCGGAACAAGAGAAGAAAAAAGGTCCCAACAGGACTGACGACTCCGACAACATTGCAATGCGTTCCCGACATAGACAGATTGAGTTGCTCATTTTGAGCAGGATATCATCAAGAAACACTTTCTTTAAAAAATGCTGCCAGCAGCAAACAACAAAACAAGGAGTTATGATGATGCGTCAAAAAACAGGGAGGAAAAAGGAGTTATCATGGAGTCTTGTCTTGGTCTTTCTTTCCGCACAAGCTGCCTGGTCTGCGGACATCTATGTCTCAGTTCCCGGCGGCGGTGACGGCAGTATCGCAAGTCCCATGGATCTGCAGGCCGCACTTGATCTTGCCCGTACAAATGGATCAGAAGACACCCTTTATCTGATGGCAGGGGAATATGATGCCTCCACAACCGGTGCTGACACCTACGAATACGGATCGGTCTCGAACGACGGCATGAAAACGACCCTTTCCGGAAGTTGGAACAGTACCTACACGGAGCAGAAAACCTTTGAGGCCCCTGTCACCAAGCTTGACGGCAAGGGAACAAGCAGGGTGCTGTCTGTTCACGCCGATGCTGTCAGCTTTGATTTTGCAATGGAATACATACAACTGGAGAACGGTATGATAACGAGCGGCGGCGGAAATGGCGCCGGTCTGCTGGCCTATACTGAAAACAGTGGCGAGCTCAATCTGACCTTGCATCATATCAGTTTTGAAGACAACAGGACCGTTATCGACAGCAGTAACAGATCCTATGGTGGCGGTATGTATAGCAACTGTTTTTTCGAGCTGACAGAAGGGCGTTTTAAGGATAACCAGGCCTACGGCGGTGGTGCCATGTTCATTGCCGACAAGCCGGGTGGTGACAAATCCATGGCTCCGATTATTGATAATACCCTCTTTGAGGGGAATATATGCGGCAATGCCAGTTACCCGGGACTTGTCGGCAGTACTATTTATTATTCCTGTTCACCCCGTATAACCAGATCCCTATTCACGGCCCCAGACTATACTGCCATTGGTTTTTATCCAAACTCAGCCCTTGACAGCGGCTATGGCGCGGGAACCTTGGCACTGGAAAATTCTGTTTTTTCCGGATTCAAGTCCTATCACTGGGGAGGGGCAATATCTCTCTGGGACACAAGTGCCAATATCAGCAACTGTCTTTTTATCAACAACAGGGCAGGATACAGCGGCAGCGGAGCTGGTGGAGCCATCACCGTCTACGATTCCTCAGTGTTGACAGCTCAAAATACCACCGTCACCAACTGTACCTTTGTCGGCAACCGATCAAGCAGCGCGGCGGTGAGCGGCGGCGCCATCCATAACCGTGTCCAGGGAATAACAGTCATCAATTCAATTTTCTGGGATAACGGCAGCAATGGACTCTATAAAGAATCCGGCACCGGTACAGTCAGCTACTCGGACATCGAAGGTGGCGTGGCCAGCTCTTTGATGACAGATGGCGGCAACACTATCAACACGACTCCCTTGTTTGTTGACACCGCAGGGGAAGCAGACAACTGGGATCTTCGTCTGCAGAACGGCTCTCCCGCTATCGACACTGGTGACAACAACGCCCCCTATCTGACAACCCCTGACCTTGATGGAAACTTCCGTATATGGGACGGTAACCACGACAGTACAGCAACAGTGGACATGGGCTGCTACGAGCTCATTGTGAAAAACTTCTCGTGGCCGACAGTTCTCCCGGCAATTATAGGGAAAGAGAAATAACCCAACTACGATTCAAGAGGAAGAAGCAGGCCCTTGATACGGGCCGACCTGCACCTCTGTTTTGAAAAAAACAAACTGCCATTTATTCTCTGTTATTATCAGGAAGATCTGGCTACCATACCAAGGGAACTCAAGAAAAGGAGAACCAACCATGAGTAACAACGTTGTTATTGTCTGTTCATGCGGCACAGATAATCCAAACAGGTCAAGCCGAGCAATACATCTGGCTACAATTGCCCATAAGGAGGGAAAAAACGTTTCCCTCTTCCTCCTTGACGAGGCCGTTTATCTTGTCAAAAAAGGAATGATCAATCATCTCCAGGCTGCAACCGGAGATGTTGCCGATGATCTGATGACCTACCTCCAGGCCCATGATGTCCCTATCCTTGCCTGTACACCATGTGCCAAAAGTCGACAGATTTTTGAAGATGACCTGATCGATCGAGCAAGAATGGCTACCGCCGTGGAACTCATCAACCTCTGTTCCGATGCCGCTGTTATCAGTCTGTAATGAAGAATAAAAGGCAACTGTTCAGGTAATAGCCAATAATTGGCATTCCCACCCCCCGGGTGGGAATGCCTCAGCTAACAGACGATAGAGAATCACTTTCTCAGACAAAGCTTCAAGAAAGCAAAAGCCCTGTTCCGCTGGGCCTCTGACCATACGGAACAGGTGGTGCGGGCAGATAATGTCCGGCACCATAGAGAAATACAATGAAAGTCTCATTTGACCGACGCTGACAAGAAGTTAGCCAGCGCCTGCGTATAGGCCTCACCAGCCTGAAGAAAACCATCGTTATGGCCGCCGCGGAGTTCCAGGAACTGCTTTGGTTCATTGGCTGCTGCATACAGTGCCCTGCCATGCCTGAAAGGAATTATCTCGTCATCCCGGCTGTGCACCACCAGTACCGGGCACGACACCCGCGGCAGCTGCTCCTGAACATTGTAGTCGAGGCGACTCAACAATCTGACGGGCAGAAAAGGATACAGTTCCGCTCCTATATCAGGCACAGAGGTGAAACCTGACTCAACAATCAATGCGCCGGGGGAATGGATGACTGCCTGGTGGACCGCCACGGCTGCACCGAGCGAACGACCGAAGAGGATGATACGAGACGGAGCTATAAAGCGCTCCCGGGTCAGGTATCTCCAGGCAGCCTCGACATCCAGGTAGGTTCCCGCCTCAGAAGGTCGACCCTGGCTGCGACCGTAGCCCCGGTAATCAAAAATCAGGGTGCTGTACCCCATCCTGTGAAAGAGAAACAGTGAATCAAGGCGGTGAGAAATATTACCCGCATTGCCATGACAGAAGAGGATGACCCCTCGTTCTTCAAGGGCGGGAAGGAACCAGCCATCGAGGTGAATCTCGTCGCTGGTTACCAGCTCGATAGGCTCATAGATCAGGCCCAGCGCAGAAGGCGATCTCTCCACGGCCCGGGAGGGAAGATTGGGCTGAAACAGCAGCCGCCCCTGATAGAAATACAAAAAAACGAGAAAAAGGGCATAGCCGAGCACCGCCATCAGCAGGAGAGGAGTCAAACCGTTCATTGCCATACGTCCATGCATTTACTCTGTCCAGATCACAATGATTTTCTCATTCCCAGGCACATCAGCGCCTGATGGCCAGCTACCAGAGACACTTCTTCCCTTCCCTGTCCCTGAGGCCATTGGAGAAGGGAGATATTCCATTCTATTCTTTTCTCATTTCTTTATCCAGTAAATGCATGTCGTGGAGCACAGGCATTCCCCATCCACTCTCCAGTCATAGCCAATCTACCCCTGATTACAGTAAAACGACTGGCAGACACCTCACTAAAAAACATTGATCTTCAAGCGGATGTTTTGATATCTTTAGTATATCATTGTAAAAAAAGATTTAAGCTTTGCTGACGACCGAGGCCGACATTAACGGGTGATCAGACAGAGTGGCCCCCCTGCTGATTAACCTGCCTGCCATTCACCCGTTCGGGTGCTCACCGACAACGATCAGCCGCGGGAGGGAAAAGGGACTCCCCCCGGTGATGAACGGTAAGCCGGCACTCAGTACAGTACCCCCCTGGGGGGTGAAATTCCCTTCACCAACATGTTCACTCAAGAAGGCATAGTTGAAATATGACTGCAAAAACAATACATTTTGAGCCCAAACTGATCAGTGACTTACTGGACATCATCCATAACGCCATCATTGTTATTAACTCAGATAATCAGATTGTTTTTACCAACAGCCGTACTGCAGAAATGTTCGGTGTCTCAATAACTGAATTGAAAAAGAGTGATTTTTTCAATCTCTTTATGCCGGATGATAAAAATATTTTGGTCGCCAACATCCTTCATATTATCCGCAATGAACGTGAATTCGAGGGTGAGGCCATGTTGAGGCGGCCGGACGGAACCAGCTTCATGGGGATGATTTCCGGAACATACTTCCAGTGGGATAACAATCAGTGGGGCATGGCCTTTGCCATTCATGACCTTACTGCCCTGAAGGCTATCGAGCATTCCCTCAGGTGTTCGGAACGAATTGCCTTTCTTGGCCGTCTCATCGACAATATCAGTCATCAGATTCGTAATCCGGTCATGGTCATAGGGGGATTAGCCAAGCGCCTCGACTGCAAAGGCTCCTCCTCCAAGAAAGTTGAAACCATAAGAAGTGAAGCAAACCGTCTAGAGCAATTACTCGATACCCTGAACAACTTTATCAGCTTACGCTGCCCGATGCCTGAACGTCTGCCAATGACGGACCTCATTGGTATGGCAGAAACAACCCTCCGTCACAAAGTGGAGGCATATGGCTGCAAGTGGATCAGCGAATATGATAAAGAGTTAGTGGGTGAAGATCTTCTCTTTGACAAGGGCCTTATGCTGGAGGCCCTGGAAACTATTATAATCAATGCCTGTGAGGCGTATCATAGCACTGCAGAAGAAAAAATTGTTCTCTTGCAAATTACCCACTCCAATGACCCTGCCCTGCCCTATGTGATCAACATTACCGATTACGGAATAGGAATTCCCCGCGACACCCTCCAACATGTTTTTGGTCATTTTTATTCAAGTAAAACAAAACACATAGGAATGGGCCTGACCCTTGCCCAGAAGATTGTTGAAGAACAGAGGGGTACCCTGACCGTTTCCTCCGAGGCCGGAGAAGGCACTACTGTCAGCCTTCATCTGGTAAAAGAGAGAAGGCGCCTTATTCGAACTACCAGGCTGGAGCAATTCAGACCAATTCTCCCCTGATCTGCCTGAGGTAGACTCCATCACTCCCTGGAGACAATTAAAGAACAGCACATTCTCCACATATCGATTAGTACAATAAATTTTCGGGTTCACTTTTGGCAGTACTGATGTAAAATTAATACTAATACTGATTTACATTGTTAAGTCAGATAGGATAAAATTATCTACAACCTAACTGAAACAATCCTCCATCCCAGAGACGGACAAAGGACCTATGAGTGACAACAATGTAAACAACTTAAAAGAGATGGCCCGTATCGTCATCCCTGCCCTGGTTGCTGTTTCCCTCTTCATTTTCTCCTCATTTTATCTCTTTATACCAAGCTATGAAAAGAGCTTACTTGAAGATAGAAAACAGATTTCAAAGGAACTTGTCCAATCTTCCTGGTATGTGATTCAGCATTTTGACCAGGAAGTCAACACCGGAACCTTCAGTCTCGAAGAGGCACAGGGAATAGCCGCCCACATTTTGAAATCGGTGCGTTATGGAGATGACAACAAAAACTATTTCTGGATCAGCGATTTCACTCCGACCCTTATCATGCATCCCTACAGACCGGACCTGGAAGGAACAGACATGTCCAATTTTGTTGACCCCAGCGGCACCAAGGTTTTGATGGAGTTTATCAAAAAAGTCAGGAAGGATGAAGAAGGCTACATCCCATACATGTGGCAGTGGATGGACGACCCATCCAAGATTGTCCCCAAGCTCTCATTCATCAAAGAATATAAACCTTGGGGATGGATAATCGGCACAGGAATATATCTTGAAGATGTCCAGTCGGAAATTGCCTTAATGACGAAAAAATTACTCATCGCCTCGGTCACTATCCTTTTCTTCGTCTTTCTCTTGGCTTGGTACCAGATCTATCTGGCGGTCAAGGCGCTCAAGCTGCGACAAGAAGTGCTTGCGGATTTGGAATTTAAAAATCTAATCCTTTCAACCCAGCAGGAAACGTCACTTGATGGCATTATGGTCGTCAACAAAAATGGCAAGATTATTTCCCACAATCAGCGTTTTCTGACCATGTGGGGCATCTCTGAAGAAGTTAGTGCCTCTAAAAATGATACATTGGTCTTGCAGGCAATTCTCGAAAAACTTGTCGAACCGGAACACTATCTCCAACAAGTCAGATACCTTTATAAACACCAAAATGAGAAAAGCCTCGATGAAATTATCTTAAAAGATGAGCAGGTGTTTAACAGATATTCCTCACCCATGTTCGGACCAGACGGCGGCTACCTGGGCCGGGTATGGTATTTCCGCGACATTAGTTATCAAAAGCAGGCGGAAGGGGAAAAAAACGCACTCGAAACGCAGCTCCGACAAGCACAGAAGATGGAAGCCATCGGCACCTTGGCTGGCGGCATTGCGCATGATTTCAACAACATTCTCACCCCTATTCTTGGCTATTCCGAGATGGCACTGGATGATCTACCGCCTGACAGCCCTGCTGTTTCTGATATCCTGGAAGTCGTTTCCGCCGCCAACCGGGCAAAGGAATTAATTTTTCAGATTCTCACCTTCAGTCGCCAGACAGAGCAAGAGTGGAAACCTTTTAAAATTCAGCCAGTTCTCAAAGAGGCGCTCAAATTATTACGGGGCTCCATTCCGAGCACTATCAAAATTGAACAACAAATTGATCCACAGTGTGGGCCAATATTTTCTAATCCTACCCAGGTACACCAAATCATCATGAATCTCTGCACCAATGCCTTCTACGCCATGAAAAAGACTGGTGGGGTCTTATCCGTCTCTTTGGATCAGGTCGAACTTGGCTCAAAGGAACTGGGATCCACTATCAATCTGGATCCTGGTCCCTATGTGAGGCTTGAAGTGAGCGATAACGGTGTGGGCATGGACCGAGTAACCATGGAAAAAATTTTCGAGCCATACTTTACCACCAAACCCATGGGAAAAGGTACAGGGCTTGGACTTTCCGTAGTACATGGGATTATAAAACTCTGTAAGGGAGGAATTACTGTTACAAGTACGCCAGGCCTGGGCACCACCTTCCATCTCTATTTTCCAGTTGTTGAAGAAAAAAAACATGCTCCTGAAAACGATAGTAACGCCCAAATCCCTACTGGTCATGAAAGAATCATGTTGGTGGATGATGAAGAAATAATAGTCAAGATGGGAAAGCAAATGTTAGAAAAACTTGGCTATCAGGTCTCAGATTTCACCAACAGCGAAGAAGCATTGCAGGCCTTTGTCAACGCACCTGAATCATTTGATCTTCTCATCACCGATCTGACAATGCCAGGACTTACGGGTATACAACTGGCCACGGAGATAATGCAACTCAGAGCTGAGCTGCCAGTTATTCTCTGCTCCGGATTCAGTGAAACAATGAGTGGGAATAAGGCAAAATCCGTAGGAATTCGTGAATATGTCATGAAACCTATGATCAAGAAAGATTTGGCTCAGATAATACGAAAGGTGATGGATACGAAGGAGCAGCAGGTGGACTAGGAGCCTATCCCCTCAGCAGCCGTCTCCTTGAAAAGATATTCTGCACAGACGAACTGCTCGCTCCTTCCCCTACAGCAATCACAGGGCCCCCCCGGAGCATCGCCGCCATTGTTGCCAATTCGGCGATTGCCCCTTTCCTCTCCTCAGTGCTGACAGCCCACCTCGCCCTTGTCCGCCGCCAAGCCTGTTGGTCTTGTCTTTTTTCATTTTCTCCTCCAAGAGTTTCGTCCTCCAAGAACCAGTAACTGAAAGCATCATCTCCACCTATCGACTGGTCCCATTTTCGCAGCATTTTTCTGCCCTGTCCTGCCCCTTATTGCGGGTTAGGGACAGAGAAAGAAGTTCCTTGCCATTCACAAAGATTCAAGTATAAGGAATTGATTTAATCACTCATCATCCTAAGGCCTACAACTTGACTCTTATATCTGAAGATACTCTTTCCCGCAGTGTCCATATCCGCCTGGTCCTGACCATGATATTCTGGGGCGGCACCTTTGTTGCCGGACGTATGCTGGCTGAGGAGCTGCATCCACTGACTGCCTCCTCCTTCCGTTTCATCCTCGCCTCAGCCATGCTCCTCATAACGATCCTTATTCGGGATCGCTCCCTGCCCCGACTCAACAGAAGACAATGGGGGGCCATGACCCTGCTGGGGCTGACCGGTGTCTTTGCCTATAACATCTTCTTTTTTACCGGCCTCCAGACCGTGGAGGCAGGACGGGCGTCTATGATTATTGCCGCGAATCCTGTGGTGACTGCCTTTCTGGCCATACTCTTTCTGGGTGAACGGTGCAGCCTTTTAAGAGGGGCAGGTATGCTCCTGGCTGTCTGCGGAGCCCTGATCGTCATCTCCAGAGGAAATCCGGCTTCTTTCTTTCAGGGAAACAGCGGAGGAGCAGGCGAACTCTACATAGTGGGCTGCGTCTTGACGTGGTCCGCATACACTCTCATCGGCAAAAAGCTCCTCACAAATATCCAGCCCCTGGTGGTGGTGGCCTATTCCTGCAGCCTCGGTGCCATTTTTCTCGTCATTGTAACCCTATGCAGCGGACACCTGGTTGAGATCAACAAGCTGACCGGACAAGGAATCGGCTGTCTCTTTTACTTTGCCTTTTTCGGCACCACCTTGGGTTTTATCTGGTTTTACGATGGGGTGAAAAAACTCGGGGCAGGCAGGGCAGCCATGTATGTCAACCTGGTCCCGGTCAGCGGTGTGCTGCTTGGCGTCCTGCTCTTGGGCGAACATCTGGGAAGTTCTCTGCTCATCGGCGGTGCCCTTGTCTTTTCCGGCATCTACCTCATTAATCGTCGGCCCGCCACTCTGCAGTGAACCTTTAAATGGAACCGGTAAGCAACCCCAGTAGTTCCTGCCTTGGCGGCCTGAAAAAAATCAAAGCGCAGGCCGCAGGCAGGAAAAGGCATTGAAAAAAATCTTGCCTTTTGAGTGAACACCCTCTATTATGTACCAAACGGTCAGTTTCAAAAAGGTGAACCCTCATATGCTCAGTAAAGGTCAAGAAACCCAAAAACATATCCTGACAGAAAGCCGCAAACTTTTTACTGTCCAGGGATTTCAAAACACCAGCATCAGTCAAATCATTGCTGCCACTGGAGTAAAGAAGGGAAACCTCTATTATTATTTCCCAAGCAAAGAAGAACTTGGCCTTGCTGTGCTCATTGATGCCAGAGATGAGTTTTTTCAGATTCTTGAGAGTTCCCTCGTCGGAGGAAACCCAGTTCTCAAAATCATCCACTCCTGTAACTCGATCCTGACATTGATACAGCAAAAAAACTTTGTCGGCGGCTGTCTCTTTGGCAATACAGCCCTGGAAATGACCGACTCAAACTCCAGATTCGGCAAGATTGTTCAAGATATTTTCAGCCACTGGGCGAAAAAGATCGAGTATGAATTAGAGCAGGCAGCCAGCAGCGGCCTTCTGAACAGCAAGATTCCAAGCACTTCTCTGGCAACGGCCATCGTCGCCATCCTCGAAGGTGGCATCATGCTTTCACGGCTCTATAAAAACAAAGAAGGACTTGAGGACTGTATTCTCGTCATTCATTCGTTGCTTGAGTGCAAGAAGTAGGAAGATTTTTTTTGACATAAATTGTACCGTATGGTCGGTACTGAAATGATCGCCGCATACTGGAGGTGTGCCATGATGAAGAGTAGAAAGATGAATATCGCCAACACCAGGGAACTGCCCTGGAATTATAAACAAGCAGGCCGGCAGCCCCTGCGAGTATTCCCGATCCTCCTGATGATCCTGCTCTCACAACTCGTCAGTGGATGTGCGAATCATTCCAACCAGGCAACAGAGGGGACCACGACTTCCGGGGCCAGACTTGTTGATATGGGCAATGGCATCTGTCAGGACACCAAAACAGGGAAAATGTGGCAAGTGGAAAGCAGTCAGGAGATCATCAAATCTCTGGCAGAAGCCCAAAGCTATAGCGCCAACCTGGAAGAAGGTGGCTATCATGACTGGCGACTGCCCATGATCTCAGAACTCTACGATCTCTATATAATCTTCGATCTCCACGAAAACGGAAACTGTAATCTGGACCCGGAAGGAACATACTGGTCAGGCGAGGCAGACCTTGAGGATCGGGTCGGCACCTGGGAACTGGATGACAACTGTGACCCGGAACGTCAATATGTTCCCAAGAAACGAGGTCATGTCCGGGCAATTCGTCCTTAACCCCAATTGCTCATTAGCAGAAACTGGGTACATCCAATTTCCAACCCCACGCTGCGTAGACAAGAGAACAAAAGGGCAGACTGAACATTCGGCCATAGGGGTCACAGGCAGCTATGGCCGAATGTTCACCACACCTCAGAGACGACAACAAGGAAGAGCCCACCCTCCAGGCTGAAGCTGCTTCAGCCCCTCCGCCACAGCCCAATCCCAGATAAGCTGAGCGCGCGCAAAAGCCAGTGCCCGGCACCAGCATCCCTGCCAGCCATCATGACCACCGATGTGGGGAGGAGAAAGGGGGATTAAAACGAGGCTCTGATTCGTGTCTGCCTCAGCCACAAATACAACAGAATCAGAAAGCAACAGCACATTAAGAAGTCAGGGCCAGGCGAAGACCAAGAACGACAAAGAGCCCCCCGACCAGGGACTTGAGAAGGCGGGGCAGTGTGGTGCCAGGTTTGATTTTGAGGGCCAGGGTCGAGGCAAAGAGGGCAAAGAGAATATTGACCAGGGTACCGTTCACATTAAAGAGGGCCCCGAGGAAAAGAAAGGCCAAGGCTGGACTTTCTGCCCTAGGAGAGACAAACTGGGGCAGGAGTGCCATGAAAAAGAGAGCCACCTTGGGATTAAGAATATTGACCAGGGCCGCCTGCCAGAAAATTTTCAGCAGGGGCAACGGAGAAGATGATCGCGGCTCTCGGCCCTTCTTCTCTTGCAGACTGAGGAAGGTGGTTATTCCCAGGTAGAGGAGATAGGCCGCCCCCGCATATTTGATCACCGAAAAGGCCAGGGCAGAAGAGACCAGGATCATAGAGAGGCCGAGGGCGGCAGCCAGGACATGAACGACACATCCTGCCCCGACACCTAAGGCAGCAACCACTCCAGCCTTGCTGCCCTGGACAACACTCCGGTTGGTGACATAGAGGACATCCACACCAGGAGTGATATTGAGGAGCAATCCGGCAAGGACAAAAACACCCAGATCAACGACTCCGAACATGCTGTGTTCTCCTGAGACAATGGAAGGGGATGCAAGCCATATCCTCTTTGCTCCTCAACACCTGGTTTTTCAGGACAACCAAGGCCCACCAGCGGACAATTCGCAAAAGCAGCCTAACCCCACACGCCATCTTTATTTCCAGAGCTCGAAGAGCTCTCTAATCCCTTTTTCAGCCAAAGCGGTCATGGCCTGAAAGTCTTCACCACTGAAGGGAGTTCCCTCCGCAGTGGACTGGATCTCGATCCATCTGCCGTCACCACTCATGACAAAATTGGCATCGACCTCGGCCCGGGAATCTTCGGAATAATCAAGGTCAAGGCAGAGTTCACCGTCGATACCTCCTACGGATATTGCCGCCACCGGCAATATTTCCGGCATTTCCGCCAATCGTCCGTTGGCCACCAGTTTTAGCAGGGCCAGGCGCAGGGCCAGGGCTCCTCCGGTGATGGAAGCCGTGCGGGTTCCACCGTCGGCGTTTAAGACATCGCAGTCCACACGCAGGGTTCGTTCACCGATTTTTGCCAGATCCACCATCATGCGCAGACTGCGACCGATGAGGCGTTGGATCTCAGAAGTCCGCCCTGATCGCCCGCCGACACTCTCACGCTTATAACGAGACGAGGTGGCACAGGGCAGCATCCCATATTCTGCCGTAATCCAGCCCTTCCCGGTATCCTTGAGAAAGGGCGGTACCTGTTCTTCTATACTCACCCCGCACAAAACATGGGTGCCGCCCATGCGGATGAGGAGGGAGGCATCGGCTCCGGGCTGAAAACCCCACTCCAGCGAAATCTCTCGCAGGCTGTCATTACTTCTATTGTTTAATCGATTCATATCAGTTCCCGAAGGATACCTGCAGGTTTTAGAAACTCTCTATTGTGAAGAAGCTTCCCCGTAACGGGGATAAGCTCCAGCACAATTCAAATCTTTCTCTTGTCGATTACGCGTTGGCCCTTGCCCTCAAAACGTTCCAGGGTCTTCTCCTCTACAAGCTTGACTTCGACGCTGATACCCAGCTCGGAATTGAGCTGTTTTTTAATGGTATCGATGAGGGCCCGTTGTTTGCTCATCTGATCGGAGAACAGGGACTCCTTGACCTCCACCATCACTGTCGCACGATCCTGATGGTTTTCGCGCTCAACAATGATTCGATAATGGGGCTCGGTGCCGTCTATGTTAAAAAGGATGGATTCAATCTGGGTGGGAAAGACGTTCACACCCTTGATGATCAGCATATCATCGGTTCGGCCCAGGATACGATGCATACGGCGAAAAGTTCGGCCACAGGGACAGGGTCCGGGCAGGAGACGAGTCAGGTCCCTGGTCCGATAACGAATCATGGGAAAGGCCTCCTTGGTGAGTGTGGTTATCACCAGTTCCCCCACTTCGCCTTCCGCCACCGGCTCCAGCGTTTCCGGGTCAAGAATCTCCACCAAAAAATGATCCTCATTGATATGGAGGCCGTTACATTCTTCACATTCTCCGGCCACCCCAGGTCCCATGACCTCGGAAAGTCCGTAATTATCGGTGGCCCTGATGCCAAGTTTTTCATTAATCTCCCGACGCATGGCCTCGGACCAGGGCTCGGCCCCAAAAAGACCTACTCTCAGGGACAATCCTGCCGGATTAATCCCCATATCAAAGAGGACATCGGCAATGTTCAAAGCATAAGAGGGCGTACAGACCAGAGCCGTGGTCTTGAAATCCTGCATGATCTGAATCTGACGCTTGGTGTTACCCGCCGAAATTGGAATAACCGAGGCCCCCAGCCGCTCTGCCCCGTAGTGGATACCAAAGCCGCCGGTGAAGAGACCGTAGCCAAAGGCAATCTGGATGACATCATCGGCAGTGACGCCGGCAGCACAGAGGACACGGGCCACCAGATCAGACCAGTTTTTGATATCATTTTTGGTGTACCCCACCACTGTGGCCTGACCAGTCGTCCCGGATGAAGAATGGACCCGAACCACTTCCCTGAGCGGCACCGCAAAGAGCCCATACGGATAACTGTCCCGGAGATCCTGCTTCGTGGTAAAGGGCAGCTTACGGATGTCTTCAAGGGAATTAAAACCCTCATAATCCAGTTTCATCTCGCTGAACTGCTGCCGATAAAACGGGACATGGGTGCCGACCCGATATAAGGTAGATTGAAGACGTTCCAACTGGAGTTGTTCCAGAGCACCACGACTCATGCATTCTTTATCTTCCTGCCAATACATAATTAATCAGTAGTTTTAAGTTTTAAATTTTATATGGAAAGCGAGTACCTATTCAGATAATACCCAATAATTGGCAAACAACCCCTCTGTAACTGTTTAGCAGTGCTTTATATTCGTTCACTTTCTGTCAGCAAATTCATTGTTTTTCCGTCCTCTCACGCCCCAGGTAAGCGCGTTGGACATCCTGATTGGCTAAAAGATCTTCTGCAGGCCCCTGAAGAATTATTTTGCCAGTCTCCATGACATAGCCTCGATCGGCAATCCCCAGGGCAGCCTTGGCATTCTGTTCCACAAGAAGTACGGTGTTTCCTTCCTCCCGCAAACGGACAATGATCTGAAAAATCTCTTTGACTATCAGGGGAGCAAGCCCGGTTGAAGGCTCATCCATCATGACCAGCGAGGGTTTGGACATGAGTGCCCTGCCTATGGCCAGCATCTGCTGCTCGCCTCCGGAAAGGGTTCCTGCCAGCTGTTCCCTGCGATCACGAAGGATGGGAAAACGTTCATACTGATGTTGCAGAAGATCGGCCAGGACCTGCTTTCCCTGTTTCTGGAGGACATGACCGCCAAGAAGGAGGTTTTCTTCCACAGTCATGGCCGCAAAGACCTGACGCCCTTCAGGGACCATCACACATCCCAGAGCAGGAATAGCATCGGCCTTGACTTTCAGGGTATTGGTACCCTTGAAGTCGGCCTCGCCGGTGGTGGCCTTGACCAGACCGGCAATGGTAGAGAGGAGAGTGGTTTTCCCGGCCCCATTGGCCCCGATGATGGTCACGATTTCACCTGGGTCCACATGCATGGAGACATGCTTGAGGACCCTGATCTTTCCGTATCCGGATTGGAGGTTGCGAATTTTCAGCATAATTTTCTAGTTCAAAAACAAATTCCGATAACTGAAGAGATCAGCCATCACTCTTCCCCGAGATAAATCTTAATGACCTCTGGATCCTGTTGGATGGTTGCCGGCACATCCTCAGCAATTTTTTCTCCAAAACAGAGGACCACAATCTCATCGGAGATATCCATGACCAGAGACATGTCATGTTCCACCAGCAGGACCGTGATCCCAAGATCGCGAATCTTGGTGATCAGACGGCCAACCTCTGCAGTTTCATAGATATTCAGCCCAGCGGCCGGTTCGTCGAGAAGAAGGAGTGAGGGTTCCAGGGCCAGGGCCCGAGCCAGCTCCACTGCCCGCTGCTGGCCGAAGGCAAGACTCACGGCATCGGTGTGGGCATGTTCCTCAATCTCCAGCAAGGCCAGGAGCTCCATGGATTTTTCCCGGATATCCCTCTCCTCTTTCCAGGTCCAGGGCATACGGAACATCGAAGCAAGAAACCCTGCATGGGATCGGACATGCCGTCCAACCATAACATTTTCAAGGGCAGTCATGCCATTGAACATCTTGATGTTCTGAAAGGTCCTGGCCATTCCCAACGAGGCGACTTGAAAAGGTTTTTTCCCTTTCAAGTCCTTTCCCTGAAAAAATACGGACCCGGAAGTGGCGGGAAAGGTGCCGGAAATCATATTGAAGAGGGTCGTCTTGCCTGCTCCATTCGGTCCGATCACCGCCTTAATCTGGCCTGGCTCCACCCGAAAAGAGACATCATTGACGGCATGGAGACCGCCAAATCGCTTATGTAGCTGTTTGAGTTCCAAGAGTGCCATCTTTTTATACCTCCCCTTCCCTGTCCGCTTTGTTTCTACCTGGCAGCAGTCTCAGGCAGGAGCGGATATTGATGCTCAGAATACCGTTGGGAGCAAAAAGCATAATCAGGATCAGGATCAGACCAAAGACCGCATCATCATAGGACCCGAAACTTCCGCGCAGGGAGAAAAAATTGAGCACTATCCCCATGAGCAAAGTTCCCCAGAGATTGGCCATGCCACCCACGGCCACAATAGCCACATAGCGTACCGATTTCATCACCCCGGCCTCGGATGGTCCTATTCCGCCGTTGTAATGGGTGAGAAAGACGCCGGCAATAGCGGCAAAAACGGCGGAAAGAACAAAGGTTTGCAGCTTGAAACGAGCTGTGTTGACCCCCATGGCATCGGCGGCCTCATCGGAGCCGTGGATTCCACGCAGGGCACGCCCCACCCGGGAGTCCATCAGATTGAGAAGGAGTAGCATGCCAATGAGAAGAAGCCCCCAGGCAATATAGTAGTTCTGGACTCGATCTCCAAAACTTCCACTTACGCTGAGGCCCGGCAAGAGGACAAAGGCAGGGACCTCTGAGATCCCGTCGGCCTCACCAAAATACTCAGTAGCCAGGGCTATCCGGTAGACGATAATCCCGAATCCGAGAGTAGCCATGGCCAGATAATGCCCCTTGAGTTTGAGGACCGGAATACCGATGGCCACGGCAATGAGGGCCGCAGTCAAAACGGCGATACCACAGGCAGCCCAGGGAGTAAAGACCAACAGGGAATCACCATAGATGTCTTGACCGACAAAGAGAAAGCCTGCAGAATCAAACAGCTTCACCAGGAAGGAGTCCTGATAGGGAATCAGACTGCGGGTGGTGAGAGCAGCCGAGATATATCCGCCAATGGCGAAGAAGCCGGCATGGCCAATGGATATTTGCCCGGCATAGCCCATAAGGGCACAAAGACCAATGATCAGCAGGGAATAGTAGGCCGACATGGTCATCTGAGTCAGATAATACATGGTGTCGGTGGCGCTGGTCAGGATATGGAGGCCAATCACGGCAACGAGCAGGGGCAGGATGGAAAGAATTTTTTTCATTATTCTAAAACTCCTTCAATCCTGTTGCCTCTTTGGATCCGAACAGGCCTTGGGGACGGACAAAGAGAATAGCAAGCAGGATAGCAATGGAAATGGCATCCTGAAAAGCAAGAGGCACCACAGAAACGGAAAAAGCCTCGATAATACCAAGAAGCAGTCCGGCTGCCACAGCGCCGCCAGAACTTCCGAGTCCCCCAAGGATGGCCACAGTAAAGCCCTTGATAGCCAATCCGGTCCCCATATCATACTGACTGTAGGTAATGGGTGACATGACACAGCCAGCCAGGGCGCCCATACCAGCACTGAGGACAAAGGAGAGGGTCACCATATTCTGGGTATTAATACCACAGAGGACAGCTGCCTTGCGATTGGAAGCGCAGGCCCGCATCTCCCTGCCCACGGCAGTGGTTTTAAAAAAAATCCCCAGACAGACCATCATCAGGGCAGAGGCTCCGACCACCCACAAGACCTGCGGAGAAATCCGTGCCCCCAGTACCGGAACGGAGCTAATCGCGTTGCCGAAAAAATAGGGCAGCGAACGGATACTTTCTCCCCAGATATGAATAGCCACCTCACGGCAGAGAATAGAGATGCCGATGGTGATAGTGACCATGCGCATGACCGAGGGAGACTTCAACCAGCGGATAAAGCAGATTTCAATCAGGGCCCCGATGAGCATAGTGATTGCCACAGCCAAAAAGATGGCAAGGGGCAGTGGCATAAAGTTCAAGAGAGTGATGGCGATCATCCCTCCGAACATGACAAACTCACCCTGAGCAAAATTAATGATGCCGGTGGTATTGTAAATAATATTGAAACCAATGGCGACAATGGCATAAATACTGCCATAGGTGATTCCGGCCATAAGGTACTGGATAGAAAGTTCGAGAGTCATAAAAACACAAATTCACCCTGAGGGCATAAAACAGTGTTCAAGGCACAATATCCTGCCTGAAAACGGATTGATAGCAAAAAGCCGGGCTGAGAACATTCTCCCAGCCCGGCAAATCTGACGTCAGTGAAATACTGATCTCTTATTTTCCGGTGTAGCTGACAAACTTAGCATCTTTAACGATCATCATCTGGAAGGCATCGATATCAAGACCATTATGATCTTCGGCAGAAAAATTGAAGATCCCGCCGGTCCCGGCAAAGTTCTGCAGGCCTTCAATGGCTGCACGAACCTTATCCCGATCATTTCCAGCCTCGGCAACAGCTGCCATGAGGATGCTGAAGGCATCATAGGCATGGCCACCAAAGGTGGATACGGGCTCTGCATACTTGTCTTCGTAATTTTTCTTGTACTCTAAGAGCAGACTCTTCTGGGGATGATCGTCAGCCAGGGTGTCGGCAATAAGGAGACGTCCTGCGGGGAAAATAATTCCTTCGGCTGCGGGACCGGCAGCCTCCACATACTTAATATTGCCAAAACCGTGGCTCTGGAAAAGGGGCACATCCCAACCGGCCTGACGCATGTTTTTGGCCACAATGGCCTGGGCAGGAACGATGGACCAGTTGACCACGGCCTGGACGTCCTTGTTCGCCTTAATTTTGGCAACCACTGCCGAGAGATCATTCGATTTGCTATCATAGACCTCTGCCTCAACCACCTCGATATTGAACTCGGGGGCGATTTTCAACAGCTGTTCCTTTCCGGCCTTACCAAAACCGGTATTCCCGGCAAGAACGGCAATCTTGCTGATCCCCATCTTATTCATTTCCATAAAGATCTTTTGGGCGGCAAAAGAATCATTCTGCGGAGTCTTGAAGACATAGGCAGCAACAGGGTTAACGATAACCTCGGCGGCTGCACAGGAGAGGAGCGGGGTTTTGGCCTCTTCACAGATAGTTTTGATCTTCAGGGTCTCACCGGAGGTGGAGGGTCCGATAATGGCCAGGACATTCTCCTCTTCGATCAACTGTTTGGCAAAGGAAATGGCCTTTTCCGGACTGCCCGCAGAATCCTTGATGATCAATTCAATCATATTGCCGTTGATCCCGCCACGGCTGTTCACCTCTTCAACCATCATTTCCAGAGTGCGAGCCTCAGGACCACCGAGGAAGGAAGCACCACCGGTGACTGCGAGAATGGCTCCGACTTTGATATTCTCCGCCCAGGCTGCGGCCGGAACAACAATAAAAGTGACGGCCACCACGGCCATGAGAAACTTTGATACCAATTTTTTCATCTTCTTTCTCCCTCCTCCAAATTAAAAAGAATGACAGGGCACATTCCTCCCTGCCAAAGGATAGTTCCGGAAAACACCGGAGGTCTATTGGCAATTCATCTCATCCTCATACACCCCTGATCCAGCAACATCGTCAGCCTGCGATCTTTGCCCTCAACCTACAAGGCACAAATTTCCTTGCCGCTGAGAAGGGTATAGCCGGTACGCTGCAAAGCCTCTATCGCTTTATCCATGGCATCAAAACGAAAGATGAGAACGGCATTTTCCCCAGTCTTGTTGACAAAGGCATACATGTATTCCACGTTCAGTTGTTCTTCTTCAATGGTCTTCAGAACACCTGCCAGGCCGCCGGTCTTATCGGCAACCTCCACGGCAACGACATTGGTGATGCCGACGGTAAAGCCATTGGACTTCAAGGCGGCCTTGGCCTTTTCCACGTTGTCGACGATAAGCCGCAAGATACCAAAATCAGCGGTATCGGCAACGGAAAGGGCTCGAATATTGATATGTTCTGCCGCCAGAGTTGCCGTGATCTCGGCCAACCGTCCCGATTTATTCTCTAAAAAAACTGCAATCTGTTCAACCTTCATGCCAACTCCTCCTAACTTCCTACAATTTCCTGTTGTCGATTACCCGCTGGGCCTTCCCTTCACTGCGCTGAATGGTCTTGTGTTCTACCAGTTTAACCTTACAGGTAACACCCAGCATATCTTTAATATCGGCCTGAATACGTTTGCTCAGATTCTCGAGATTTTTGACCTCATCTGAGAAGATATCTTCACTGACTTCCACCTCCACAGCCATGGTATCCATATTTCCTTCCCGGTTGACCACAATCTGATAATGGGGTTCCACTCCTTCGGTACCCATGAGCACATGCTCAATCTGGGAGGGGAAGACATTGACGCCGCGGATAATAAGCATATCGTCGGTACGTCCAGTGACCTTTTCCATACGCACCAGGGTTCGCCCGCAGGCGCAGTCATCATACATGAGCCTGGAGATATCCTTGGTTCGATAGCGAATAAGGGGAAAGGCCTCTTTGGTAAGCGTTGTGAAGACCAGTTCGCCTTTTTCGCCGGGGGGAAGGACCTCGCCGGTCTCCGGATCAATGATTTCCGGGAGGAAATGATCTTCGAAGACATGCATCCCTTTTTCTCCTTCCAGGCACTGCATGGCCACACCCGGTCCCATGATCTCCGACAGGCCGTAAATATCCACGGCCTTGATGTTCAGTTTGCGCTCCACCTCATCCCGCATATTCTCACTCCAGGGCTCTGCCCCGAAGATCCCCACCCGCAGAGCCAGAGACTGGGGATCGACCCCCAAGCCTACCATGGTCTCAGCCAGATTGAGGGCATAGGAGGGAGTCGCCATGAGGACCGTGGATTTGAAATCCTTCATGATGGTGATCTGGCGCTTGGTATTGCCGCCTGAAACAGGAATAACAGTGGCCCCCAGTCGTTCAATCCCGTAGTGAGCACCAAGACCGCCGGTAAAGAGACCGTAGCCATAGGCATTATGGACCATGTCCTGGGAGGTGGCTCCGGCACAGGTCAGGGCTCTGGCCATCAGGCCAGCCCAGGTCTTGATATCTTTTTTGGTATAGCCAACCACCGTAGGTTTGCCAGTGGTACCGGAAGAGGCATGAACCCTGACAACCCGATCCATGGGCACAGTAAAGAGGCCAAAGGGATAGTTATCGCGGAGATCATCTTTGACCGTAAAGGGTAACTTGGCCAGATCCGCCAGGGACTGGATATCAGCAGGCTTGACGCCAGAGGCATCCATCTTCTCACGATACGGGGCAACAGTCTCATAGACTCGTGTCACCAGCTTCTGAAGACGTTTCAACTGAATAGACTCCAGCCCCACCCGAGGCAGAGTTTCCATCTCCTCTTCCCAATATAGTGTCATAACTCACTCCAACGTTAGCTAACATAGTAAAAACACGGCTCGAAACAGTTACCAATCACAAGGGGAGGGTGCAGCAACCAGTTGGTGTTCTACCCAGAAATCGATAACCGCTCACAGGTGCTGAACCTTTGCGTAATCAGTGTGGTCAGCGACACACCAGTCTGCTGACCACACTGATTACGCAAAGATTCGGTGCCTGGGGACGGTTACTAAGAGCTGGTTTGACGACCGGCGCGAAACGCCTTTATATTCACCTCACGAAATCGCTCCGGAACCCGTGTGTTAATAATCTCCTCATATACCTCAGCAGCCATGGGCAAAAAATTCGACATGGCTCCGACCATCACCACATTGGCAGCCTTCACCTCACCCACATCCCTGGCAATATCAAAGGCAGCCACTGTCACCACCTGAATACCCTGAGAGGTAATGGCATCCAACACATCCAGAGGATAGGCGACCTGGCCCATAGCCACGGATGGCGGTTTGATCTGCTGGGTATTAACAATCACCTTGCTCTCTTTATGGAGATAGGGCAGATAACGGGCAGCCTCCATCATCTCGAATGAGACCAGGATATCCGCCTTGCCCGGTTCAATCAGAGGCGAATAGACCTTTTCACCGTAACGCAGCTGGGCCGTTACCGAACCACCACGTTGGGCCATGCCGTGAACTTCACTCTTTTTGGCATCATATCCGGCAGAAAGCAGAGCGTAAGCCGTGATCTCACTGGCCAGAAGGATGCCCTGACCGCCGACTCCGGAAAAGAGAATGTTTCCTATTGCTCCCATCTCCTATTCCCCCTTCCTGTTAATTGCTTCAAACTTGCACAGGGCAGCACACTGACCGCAGCCGTTACATTGCACTTCCGTAATCACAGCAAAACCCTTCTGTTTTTTCTTATAGCCCAGGGCCTCCGCCTCCTCAGGAGTCAGCGGTGTCCAGCTGATAGCGGGGCATCCAAGCTGGACACAGGACCTGCAACCACTGCAGTTCTCGGTAGTTGTCAGGTAGGGTATATGCTGCGCCTTTTTCATCTCCGGGATAAGCACACAAGGTGCCCTGGAGATAAGCACTGACATTTCATCCCGGTCCAGGGCAGTCTTCAGGGCAGTTTTGCATGCACTGATATCATGGGGATTGACCTCATCCACATGTTTGACACCCACTGCCCGACACAGCTCTTCCAGATCGATGCTGTTAGCCGGTTCACCCTTGATATTGCAGCCTGAGGCAGGATTGTTTTGCTGCCCGGTCATGGCTGTAATGCGATTATCAAGAATGATGAGAACTGAAGCGGAATTATTATAGACTGAGTTAATCAGGCCAGTGATACCGGAATGAATAAAGGTGGAATCGCCAATCACCGAGACCAGTTTTCCCTTGCCCGCAGCCCCCAGAGCCTTGGCCATGCCATGGGCTATGGTCACCGAGGCGCCCATACAGACACAGGAATCCATGGCAGAAAGGGGCGGCAGAAACCCAAGGGTGTAACAGCCGATATCGCCTGAAACGAAGATGTCCTTCATCCTCGAGAGGTTGTAAAAGACTCCGCGGTGCGGACAGCCGGCACACATGTTGGGTGGACGCATGGGCAGGTCCGGGGCGGAAAAGAGTTTCGGGGCAGAGCCGGGATCAATGGCCTTACGGACGATGGCAGTATTGAGTTCGCCCTGATTAGGGATACAATCCTTGCCATGACAGGCAACCCCCATGGCCTTGATGTGGTGCTCAAGGAAGGGATCGAGTTCTTCGACGACAAACAACTCATCGACCGTTGCGGCAAAGGCCTTGATTTTTTCTTCGGGCAGGGGCCAACTCATACCGAGCTTGAGAACTGTGGCCTCGGGAAATGCCTCCTTGACATAGAGGTAGGAAACACCGCCGGTAATAAAACCACGTTTGCGGTCTCCTGCTTCCACTCTGTTATATTCATCGGTCTCTGCAATCTTCCGCAGCTCCCCCATACGCTCCTCCACCACCTTTCTCCGGTTGCGGGCATTTCCAGGCAGCATGACAAACTTGGCAGGCATTTTTTCAATTCCACATGTTGCTGCGGAAGTCATCATCTCGCCCTTACTCACCACCCCCTTGACATGAGCAACACGGGTGGTGATGCGAAAGAGAACCGGGGTGTCCAGGCGCTCGGAGAGTTCAAATGCCTCTTTTAAAAGCGTTTTGGCCTCAGAAGGATCAGAGGGCTCAAGCATTGGCAGCTTGGCAGCATAGGCATAATTACGATTATCCTGCTCATTCTGCGAAGAATGCATCTCCGGATCATCGGCGGTCAAAACAACCAATCCTCCCCGACCACCGGTATAGGACGCGGTAAAGAGGGGATCGGCAGCCACATTGACTCCCACATGCTTCATGGTCGCCAGGGCGCGAACTCCAGCAAAAGAGGCTCCGATGGCTACTTCAAGACCAACCTTTTCATTGGGGGCCCATTCGGTATAGACACCTTCATATCTGGAAAGATTTTCCATGATTTCCGTGGATGGTGTTCCGGGATACCCCGAGGCTACCTTGACTCCTGCCTCGTAGGCAGCGAGGGCAATGGCCTCGTTTCCGGACATCCAGAGTACCGTACTGCTATCTGTCACGTTTTCACCTGTATCGATTCATTGATGAGAAAATATCTGCTCCAACAGCAGCATTTATCTACTGATTGTCTGCTTCTGTTTTGGCCGTGAACGGATAGATCAAAAGAGTTGAGGTGTCGCCGCTCAGCATATTCATAATCCCACCCTGAGTCACCACACCGACATAGAGCCGGTCCTCCCCATCCGCTGTTTTAAGATGTTCGGATTCCAGTTCATAATCTACCACATAGCCATCTATACGCTTTGTCTGCCAGATCTCTTCCAGTCCAAGACCGTTCCACTTCATCCCCATGGCCATACCAGTGGGGAAATTCTGCACATCTCGGACAACAGAGGTCAGGCTGGAGGCATTCTTATTGAGAATCACATCATCAATCCCATCTTGATCGAGGTCTTTAATGATAATACGGGAGGGAACCCAGATCTTCTGAAACTGCTCTCCTTTGCCGTCCGTCAACTCGTCATAGTCTCGAGAGGTTGGCCTCGCGAGAAGATTCTCACCACCGACAAAGCGTTTTGTCTGGCCGTAATACTCCTGGCTCTTCCACAGCATCTTGCCGCCGCTTTCCATGACCCGCAGCTTGCTCAACTCATCCAGGACTACGATCTCCCAGTCACCGTCACCATCGAGATCGCCAATGGCAAAATTAAAGAGCACCAGGGTGTCAGGAAGGGGCAAAGGCTGGTCAATAACCAGCTTGTCGCCATCTTGGATCAGACTGTAGATGGGCCCACCAATGGCCTTGCCATTCTTAGGAAATTTCTGGCCACCGAGGATGGTTCCATAACCCGGCACCATAAGGGGACGGATATAAAATCTGGCCTGCTCAAATAAGGTCGTCAACTCTGTCCCATTCCACTCCATACCCCATGAACCAGGCATACTGGTATCAGCGGCACTGATATAGATCTCGGACTTGCCATTATTATTGAGGTCTGCCACGTTCACGGCATGAATCTTGTATCGGGCAGGAAGTGTGGTCCTGGCAATCTCATTGAGACGATTGTTGTTGAGATGGTAGACCATAACATTCTGTCTGTCGGCCATGACCACATCCGGACTGCCATCTCCGTCTACATCCCCCACAGCTATTGCCTCCAGGGAAAGATCGATATTGGAAGCCTTGACAAAGCGTTGGCCGCCATCAATCCATTTACTCGATGCCCCACCATAATATCCACCGCTCTTCATATAGGTTCGATCAGGATGGGCCGTTTCATAGGGACTTGCCGCTACCGGTTCCTGGGCGCGAACTGCAGCATATTGTTGCGGACGCTTTTTGCCAAAGACCTCGGCTGCCACATCCCAGGACAGAGAATCTATGGCCTTCATCACTTCTCCTTCCGAAGCAGCTGTGGCATAAAATGTCTGACTTTTGTTCTCCGCTGCCGAATAGACCTTGGCATCAAAGCTCATGCCGACTCCCAAAACGGTCACAGAGCCATACATGAGGTACTCGGCGCCCACCTTTTTGGCAAAGGCTGCCACTTTATCTGCAGTGAGAGAACCACCAGCCACTTTCAGGGCCGCATCGACCGCAGCCTTATCGACCACAGCAATGCCTGCCTCTGCCGAAAGTCGGCTGATCAGCATCTCCCTCATCCCCTCACGAAGATAACTCAGATCCTTGGCACTGTTAACAGTAAAGGGTAAAAATGCCATCTCCGCTTGTTTTTCCGAGGCATTAACTACTGCGAAAGACTGGAGCAACACTAAACAGCAGAGAAACAAAATCGATTGCATCACACTTTTTTTCATAATTGATCTCATTGGTTAGAACTGTTCCTAAAATAGAGGTATTTTTGTTGACGTCCAACCCCTCTAGCAAAATTGCATCTGTTCTTTAAAAAAGTGTCAAACTACCCTGAAAACCGACCATCAGGCAAGGTTTTTTTCAGAACAAGAAAGCGGAAACCCATTTGCTTTTTTTCTCTCCCCTCTCTTTCAGCCACTTTTTATTTTGAGCAAAATTTTGCTGCAAAGCTTCTCCTGACAACTCTTCAACCAAGCCCTCTGCCACAAATAAAGAAGAAAGTTTTCAGGGCATTATTTAAAAAAATACTTGACTAAAGACGACTTCAACAGTATCAAGGGCTTAACTAAAACTGACTGTGCAGTCAGTCAGCACAAGCAACCTTCCGGCAAGAGCAATGCACCCCCCACGTTCTAGAAAAGAAGCAATCCTGCAAACCGCTACCCGATTCTTTTCGGAGAAAGGTTTCCGCGATACCTCCATGAGCGAGATCGCCAAAGTAACCGGTGTTGCTGACGGAACAATTTTCTATCATTTCAAGACCAAAGGTGAACTCTTCCTTGCAGTACTGAAAAATTTCAAGGAAAGTATCATCGGAGAACTTGAAGCCTTCGAAGCTACTGCCGAGTTCAGCACCGGCTTGGATATGGTGGAAGGAACAATTGCTTTTTATTTTTCTCTTGCCGAAAGAATGGAGGAACGTTTTTTGTTACTCCACCGTCACTACCCCTACAAACTTGCCATGGACAATCCCCATTGTCGCAAGTACCTCGAAGAGATTTACACCTGTTTTATCAATCTTTTCAGCCAGGCCATCCTCCAAGGGCAGAAAGACGGATCCATTCGAGAGCTGCACAGCAAAAAACAGGCTCTCCTCCTCTTTACTCTTGTGGATGGCCTGGTTCGATTGGAAACCTATAACCTATTCAAGGCCGGTCCTCTCTACAATGACCTTATAGATTCCTGTCGCTATATGCTGGAAAACAGATAACAAGAAGCGAAGCACACTTTTATCAACCCACCACACAAAAGAGCCCACTCACTATGATCCTTGCAAAAATTTTCCCATTCCTACTCTGGTTCAAGGGGTACAAGCTGGACGAATTCAAGCTGGACCTGATGGCCGGCATCACGGTTGCACTGGTTCTGATCCCTCAGTCCATGGCGTATGCCCAGCTTGCCGGCCTGCCTGCTTACTATGGCCTGTACGCCGCTTTTCTGCCCCCTATGGTGGCAGCTCTCTTTGGTTCCAGTCGTCAACTTGGTACCGGCCCGGTGGCCGTCGTCTCTCTGATGTCGGCCGCATCCCTTGAACCGCTTGCCACAGCTGGTTCTCCTGAGTTCATCGCTTACTCCATCGTTCTCGCTCTGGTTGTCGGGATCTTTCAATTCTCTCTTGGTGTATTGCGTCTAGGAATGGTGGTTAACTTCCTCTCCCATCCTGTCATCAACGGCTTTACCAATGCTGCTGCCATCATCATTGCCTCCTCGCAGTTCTCCAAGTTTTTTGGGGTCTATGTCGATAAGGCACCGCATCATTATGAAACCATGACCCGGGTTTTCCAAGCGGCAATGGACTACACCCATCTCCCCACCCTTGCCTACGGCGTCGGTGCCGTGGTCATTATGGTCACCTTGAGAAAGATCAACCCAAGAATCCCCAGTGTACTGGTCGCTGTCGCCATCACTACCCTGCTCTCGTATTCTACCAAATACAACGACGATGCCTATGCTCCTGTTACAGCGATCAAAGCTCCTGGTATCGAAGCAAAAATTCACGAGTATAACGAAGTCACCACACGTATCAAGAGTCATGGCGAAGAGCGGGCCCGCCTCGGCAATACTGCCGATGATCTGCGTAAGGAGCAATCCGGAGGCCATGGTGGTGGTCCGTCAGTGGAACTTCTCAACCTTGAGAACGAAGTAAAGATCCTGACCGTCCACATGAATCATGGCAAAGAGGAAGCGCACCTCCTCCGCAAAGATCTCAGAGATATGAAATTTGAAGCAGTCAAGGAGGGAGAGGCCTACACCTTTTACCCTAAAGACGCCATCCCCGCAGGGATCGAGACCTCTGGCAAAACCTGGCGCCTGAAGGTAAGCAATTCTGTCCTCGACACCAGCAAACTGACCTTGATGGGCGGTGGTGCCATTGTCGGAAAGATCCCAGAGGGGCTGCCGACCCTGACCCTGCCTGAGCTGACTTCCAAGAGTTTTTTCAAACTGCTGCCCACAGCCATTATTATCTCCCTGCTTGGCTTCATGGAAGCCATTGCCATTGCCAAGGCCATGGCTGCCAAGACCGGCCAGAAACTTGACCCCAATCAGGAGTTGATAGGTCAAGGCCTTGCCAACATGCTGGGATCTGTCGGATCCAGTTACGCGGTTTCCGGTTCATTTTCCCGTTCGGCCGTCAATCTGCAGGCCGGGGCAGTCTCCGGTATCTCCTCAGTAGTCACATCCCTGATGGTTGTCCTGACCCTGCTCTTTTTCACCCCCTTACTCTATCATCTGCCCCAGGCTACTCTGGCTGCGGTTATCATGATGGCAGTTATCGGCCTGATCAACATCAAAGGATTCATTCATTCCTACAAGGCTCAATGGTATGACGGCGTCATCTCCGTCCTCAGCTTTCTTGTCACCCTCTACTTTGCCCCCCATCTTGATAAGGGTATCATGGTCGGCTTTGTCCTCTCCATGGGCGTATTCCTCTACAAATCCATGCGTCCGGTTGTGGCCGAGCTGTCCATGAGCGAAGACAAGGTACTCAAGAGTTCAGAGTATTACCGCCTCAAGGGTTGCCGACATATCTCGGTAGTTCGTTTTGACGGTGCCCTCTTCTTTGCCAATGCCAGCTATCTCGACGAGCAGGTGGCCAAATTCAGGAGCGAACGCCCGGAACTCCGTTATATCCTCCTGGATGCCAAAGGGATCAATGAGATGGATGCCTCGGGTGAGGAGGCCCTGGCCATGATAGTCGATCGTCTGCGTGCAGCAGGACTCGGCTTTGCCATGTGTGGCGTCAAAGGTCAGGTCATGGCTGTCATGGAACGAACCCACCTGATAGATAAAATCGGCATGGAAAATCTGTATCCGGATACGAGCAGTGCCGTGGCCGACATCATCACCAAGATCCACACAGACAGTGACCTGCCCACAGAAGGCTGTCATAACTGTCCGCTGACCAAGTATATCCCGGCCTAAGGCCAGCTTTCAGCAAATCAAAAAGGCCGCTGCCCCAAATGGGTCAGCGGCCTTTTTTTTTGGGATGGCAGGAAAACATTGACTGCCGTCTCTGCCTTTCCTCATTCCAATCTCCTCCAACTGGAGGAGAAGACTCGCAAGGCAACAGGACAGTTCGGCCTGACAGAGAAAAAACTCCCCTCCTCCCTTTCCCTTAGAATGTTCCCAATTCCACCCTGTTCCGTCCATTTTGCTTGGCCCTGTACAGAGCTTGATCACCGGACTCAATAAGTGCGGCACGGCTTATTGCCAACTGAGTCAGATCGCTGGCAGCAAGCCCTATACTTATGGTAACAGAAATCAACTTTCCGTTATACTCAATCTCTTTCTGCTCAACGCCTCTCCGCAGGCGCTGGGCGAGCACCTTTGCCCCGCTGGCCCCGGTTACAGGGAGAACAACAGCAAACTCTTCTCCCCCGTAGCGGGCAACGAAGTCACAATTACGTACCAGAGAGACGAGGACTTGACTCACCTCTTTCAAGACCTTGTCGCCTGCGGGATGTCCGTAGTTATCGTTGACACTCTTAAAAAAATCGATATCCACCATCAGCATGGCAATGGGATGTCCATAGCGACCTCCCCGTTCCAGTTCTGCTTGCAGTACTTCCTGAAAATGTCGATGATTATAGAGACCGGTCAGACCATCACGCACGGCAAGTTCACGGAGACTGTCATTTGCCTGTTTCAGCTCCATGGCAAGTTTTTCAGCACTCTGCTTTGCCTGCTTCAGTTCAAGAACAATCTGTTCATAGGAGAGATTCAGGCGCCCCAGTTCCTCATTTGCCTCCTGCATGATCTGAGAAAAGGGCTTGATTTCTCCCGGATCAATGGCGAACAGATCCAGGACCTCACGAGCCCTCTCACCAACGGCGTCAATCAGACGATCTATTTGTTCACCGGAAAGATGCCAGTTCCTGGCCAGACCGAGGTGCACCTCTCCGGATTTACTGTTACTGCGGACGCCATGATACATGGCTGAAATCTTATCGGCAAAATCAAGTACCAGGGCCGCCTGTCTATACTCTTCATCCGGAGCCTCAGAGTGATGGAAACGGATCGGTTGACAGATCGAACTGGGCAGGTTCCACGATTTGAGAAAATGACAACCGACCTCTGCGTGATCATAGCCAAACTGTTCCTTTTCCGTTGTACAGAGACTTTTGCCACTGACGCGCTTATCATTCAAGACCGTGGTATAGGCACTGGGATCGGAGAGAAAGAGGATCATCACCCCGATATCCTGTAATAAGGCTGAGGCGAAGATATCCTGATCTTTAAAGGCGATATTTTTTCCCAGCACCTCAGCAGCAACTGCGGCAGTGATCGCCCGTCGCCAAAAAAGATTGAGGTCAAAACTCCCCTGGGGGGCATCCTGAAAATCCTGCACAATAACAAAAGAAAGGGCTATATTTTTCAGGGCATCAGTACCGATCATGGCCGTGGCCTGGGCCAGGGAGTTGACGGGTTTAACAAGTCCGTAGAGGGAGGAATTAGCAATTTTCAGGATGCGGACACTCAGGGCGGGATCTGCGGCGATGATCCGAGCCAGATCATCAAACGAATTATCCTCCTGTTGAACCGCCTCAAGAATTTTCAAGGCAATGGCAGGTGGCGAAGGTAACCTGCATTTTTCATCAAAGAAGTCCTCAATACTGTCCATACCCTTGTTTCCCTTGCTCACTTTTAAAAAAGAAGACCCTTGTCATTTCAGTGCGCTCAATTAATCATTATCATACTCAGGTGAGAAGTACCAGACAAAGATGTTATCCTTTTCTCAGGGAAAAACAGAAATAAACCACTGCCGAATTCATCATCCGGCAATGCCTCTCTCCCCCACTACTCCTTCTCCTCCAGCCTCTCAATTTCTTCCTGGGCCGTTTCCCACTTTTCATACCAGTGCTGAAGCCTGCTGACACATTCATCATAGTCAGCAGAGGTCGCTGTCCAGGCCTTCTGATCCTGATACAGATCCGGATCAGCCATGAGGGCCTCAAGCTCTATCTTTTCATCTTCGAGCTTCTCCACCTGCTTTTCTGCCTCTTCAGCCTTCTTCTTCCAGGGACCAATCCTGAGGTTGCGTTCCTGGCGATCTTGGGCCTCCAGCTTTCGTTTTTCCTTGCGCGAGCCTTGTGAGTGCGGGGTATCCTCTTTGGAGGAAGAGACACCTTCCCCTTTCTCCGCACTGTCCTGCGCAGCTGCTTCGACCTCTATCTTGTGCAGATAGTCACTGATATTTCCCTCATACACAGCAACCTGACCCTCCTTCACCTCCACTACCTTATTGACAAAACTGTCAAGGAAGTAACGGTTATGAGAAACCACCAGAAGAAAGCCATCATACTGGGCCATGGCCTCTTGGAGAACCTCCTGAGAGCTCATATCCAGATGGTTAGTGGGCTCATCCAAAAGCATGCAGTTGGCTGGTGTTGCGATCATCTTGGCCAGGGCCAATCGACTCTTTTCCCCACCGGAGAGAACCGAGACCTTTTTATCCACATCTTCGCCCCGGAAAAGGAAGGCCCCCAGGAGAGAGCGTATGCGGGTGATGGGCATATCCTTGACAGAAAGCGACAAGGTTTCAAGAGCAGTGAGAGAGGGTGAGAGTTCCTGGGCCTGATGCTGGCCGAAGTAGGAGAGCTGGACATTGTGTCCCAGCTTCACCTCACCCGAATCCATGGCTATAGCACCGCTGATGATCTTGAGCAGGGTCGATTTTCCAGCCCCATTCACTCCCACCACTGCCACCTTGTCACCGCGCTGGAACTGAAAACTTACATCTTTAAACACATCTTTTCCAGCAAAGGCCTTGCACAAGTGCTCTACCTGGAGCACATCCCTACCCGAGGCCGGAGCCGGTGGAAAGCTGAAACGGATCTGCCTGTCCTCATCCCCGATTTCGAGCAGATCCATCTTTTCCAGTTGCTTGACACGACTCTGCACCTGTTTCGCCTTGGTGGATTTTGAACGGAAGCGATCGACAAAACGCATGGTCTGCTTGATCTGGGCCTGCTGATTGTCATAAGCAGCTTTCTCAATGGTCCGCCGTTCTGCCTTTTCTTTCTCATAATAGGAATAGTTGCCCTTATAGATCGACAACTTGCCCAGACTCAACTCCCAGGTCGTCGTGGTCACCTTGTCGAGAAAAGCCCGATCGTGGGAAATTATAACCATGGCCCCCTTGTAGGAACGGAGAAAATCCTCCACCCAGGTGAGCGAACTGAGATCCAGGTGATTGGTGGGTTCATCAAGGAGAAGAAGCGAAGGCGCGGCCAGCAGCAGCTTGGCCAGCATCAGACGCATGATCCAGCCACCGGAAAAAGAAGAGGCCGGCTTATCCATATCCTCCTGATGAAAGCCCAGACCCAAAAGGATTTTTTCAATCCGGGCTCGCATGGTGTATATACCGCTGCCCTCCAGTCGATGCTGGATTTCCCCCTGCCGCAGAAGCATCTGGGCAAACGCTTCCGACTCATGATCCACCGAAGCAAGTTCCTGATGAAGACTGTCTGCCTCCTTCTGCAGCTCGAGGAGTTCGGCAAAGGCACTCTCCGCCTCTTCATAGAGGCTCTGCCCGGAGACCAGGGCACTGGACTCCTGGGGCAAATAGGCCACGCTAAAATACTTTGCCCGATTGAGGACCCCGTCATCACAGGTGCTGACCCCTGCCATAATTTTGAGCAGAGTTGATTTCCCGGCTCCATTGACCCCCAGCAGACCAATACGGTTTCCTTCATGCACCTGAAGCGAGAGATCTTTAAACAGGTGCTTTTCTCCAAAACGAATATCCAGATGATTAAGCGATAACATATTTCATTGTACCCCGTTGCATGGTTTTGTCCGTACTGAGTTCCAGCCGTTCTTTGAGTCCCAGGTCCTGCAGGCGCTTCATATTCAGCCGTTTCGGACCAACAAAGGCAGAGATATCCCGATCCGAAATACGCAGCCTGAGGCGATTTTCCGGCGGACAGGAAGCAAGCAGTCTGCGCACACGCCTGAACCATTGACGAGCTGCTACCAATTCTCCAAAGGCGGGATGATAGGGTCCTGCCAAGAGTTCTTTTTCTAGTGATGTCGAGGCCTGTAAGCCCATGCGGACGATTGGAATCCCAGCCTCATCCAGCATCTCTTTAGCCCGACTGCAGAGAGCAATTGCCCGGTTCATGCTCAGGGGCCGATACTCTCCCCGGCGATACTGTTCAGCCAGCCCGGAGCCATTAATGACCAATGTCGGATAGAGTCGGACAAAGGCGGGTTCGAGTTCCAGAACCTGCTCCAGGGTGCTGAAAAAAGAGCTGCTTGTCTCTCCGGGAAGACCCGGCATAAGTTGAATCCCCAGCTCTATCCCTTTCTCTTTCAGAATCCGGGCAGCCCTGAGAGAATCGTCACTGCTGTGCCCCCGCTTTGAGGCCACCAGCACCCTGTCATCCAGGGATTGAACACCAAGCTCCACTGTCTGAACCCCATTCCTCAGCAAAAATGCACAGATTTTCTCATCCACACAGTCGGGTCGAGTGGAGAGGCGGATGGATGTCACCTCTCCTCTCTGGAGAAAGGGCTGGGCAGCACCCAACAATCTCTCCTGGCGAGTCTGGGAGAGACAGGTAAAAGAACCTCCATAGAAGGCAACCTGCACCCCACTCTGAGTGCGGGAATGGTCAAGCCATTCTCTTATGGTCTGTCGAACCAGAGTTGCATCGTCCTCGTCCCGGCCGCTCCTGCCACTGATGGAAAGCTGATTACAGAAGAGGCAGTGACAGGGACAGCCCTGATGGGGAATAAAAACAGGAATAACAAGAGTCATATCTGATAACTTTTCAAATGGTTGAGCTGAGGAAAAGAGAGCTTGCCGATCAAAGGACGACACCATTTCCGAAGGTCTCTTCAGTCTTCGTTCCCAAGTCCACTTGTGGCCACAGCCTGGCTACTTCCTGGGAAGCGCCTTCTCCCCATCTCCTACGCTAAAAAGCGGGCGATCACATCATCCAGTCCAGCAAGGGTCGCGGTGGCGGCACGCTGCTCGGCCTCTTTCTTCGATCCGGCAACACCGGTACCAAGTGGAGTATCACGAAACAGGACCGAGACGGTGAAGACCTTTTGATGGGAAGGCCCCTCTTCTAAATCAAGTCGATAGGATGGAGCTTCGTTAAACTTCTCCTGCAATGCCTCCTGCAGCCTGCTCTTGGCATCTGCCATCAGCAATTCTTCCTTTTTGGCACCAATGGCCGGAACAAAAAAACGGCTGATAATCGCTTCCACCGTGACATAATCACTGTCTTCAAAGATTGCCCCGATTACTGCCTCGTAGGCACAGGAAAGAATAGAAGACTTATTCCGGCCATTGGAGGCATCTTCCCCTTTTCCCAGACAGAGATATTCTCCCAACTGAATGTTCCGGGCCATGGCTGCCAGATGATTTTCATTGACCAGCGAGGAGCGCAGTCGAGTCAACTCGCCTTCCCGCATCTCCGGAAAATGGGTGCAGAGGGTGTACCCTATGACCAGGTCGAGAACTGCATCACCAAGAAATTCTAAAATCTCATTATTTTTATCGATCCGGGCCTGTTCAAAAGCAAAAGAAGAATGAATCAAAGCTTTTTGTAACAGGCGCAGATCGGTAAAACGGTATCCAAGGACCTGTTCCAAAACTGCCAGGTCATTCTTGTTCCGTTGTACCAACGAATCAATATCCATCACCATTTTCTCCTTGTGAAAAAAACAAACTATGGTATAAGGTTGGGGTCGTGCCGATTAGGCACCTTTTGGCGGCGTAGCCAAGCGGCTAAGGCACTGGTCTGCAAAACCATGATTCAGCGGTTCAAATCCGCTCGCCGCCTCCAGCAATTCCAAGGCGATACCCTCTACAACAGGTTATCGCCTTTTTTTTATGCCCAACATAAAAAAATGGGGGCAGGCTTAGCCCTCCCCCCATTCAAAAAAGTCTTATAGCATAAAACGTGCTTTGCAGCACCTTTTTCCTTTTCCGCCAATCAGATCAGGTAAGTTTTTCCACCGGGATCCCCCATATCTCCTCCGCATACTGACGAATAGTTCGGTCTGTGGAAAATTTTCCCATCCGGGCCACATTGAGGATGGCCATCCGCGTCCACTGCTCCTGATCGGCAAAAGCCTTACCCACCCGTTGCTGGCACTCCAGATACGATTCAAAGTCACGCAAGAGGAGATAGGGATCCTGGGGGTTCATCAAACTCTCCACCAGAGGCCTGAACAGCTCTTTATTCCCACGGCTGAAAGCACCATTACCCAGACTTGCCATGACCTCATTTACCACCGGGTTTTCATCACAGATCTGTTGCGGCGAACGACTGCTATTGAGACGTTCATACTCTGCCTCTGCAGCGGTCAGGCCAAAGATGAAAATATTTTTAGAACCCACCTCTTCCAGGATTTCGATGTTGGCCCCATCCAGCGTACCGATGGTAAGGGCACCATTCAGGGAAAACTTCATATTCCCTGTCCCCGAGGCCTCGGTACCGGCAGTGGAAATCTGTTCCGAGAGATCTGCCGCCGGCATGATCACCTCAGCCTGGGAGACATTATAATTGGGCAGAAAAACCACTCGCAGCCGCTTGCCGACCCGAGGATCATTATTAATCACATCAGCCACTGAGGTGATCAGCTTGATAATAAGCTTGGCTATCCAGTAAGATGGTGCAGCCTTACCGGCAAAAATGATCACTCGTGACGCCAACTCTCGCTCTGGATACTTTATCATCTGATGATAAAGACTGATGATGTGCAAACAATTGAGCAGCTGTCTCTTGTATTCATGGATTCGCTTCACCTGAACATCAAACATGGCGTAAGGGTCCACCGCCACCCCGCAGAGTTCATGGATGAGCAGAGCCAGCCGCTTCTTATTGCCCAGCTTGACCTCCTGCCACTTCCGACAAAATGTCTTGTCATCCACCAGAGGTGCCAGACCGTGCAACTGATCCAGATCAGTGATCCAGCCAGTACCGATCTGGCCGCTGATCAGATCGGATAAACCCGGATTAGCGAGCAGGAGCCAGCGTCGGGGGGTGATGCCGTTGGTCTTGGAATTGAACTTCCCGGGATAAAATTCATTAAAGGTGGGAAATATATTTTCCTTCAGCAATTTGGCATGCAGTTCTGCCACTCCGTTGACCGAATGGCTACCGATAATGGCCAGATGGGCCATACGGATCTTTTTCCCTTCCCAATTCTCTTCAATGATGGACATGGTCTGCAAGCGATGAATATCACCGGGATACTGTTGTTTGACCATATCGAGAAAGCGCTGATTGATTTCATAGATAATCTGCAGGTGACGGGGCAGGACCCTGTCCATCATCTCCACAGTCCACTTCTCCAACGCCTCCGGCATCAGGGTATGATTCGTATAGGCAAAGGTATTGATACAGACTGTCCAGGCCTTTTCCCAATTTAATCCCTCTTCATCCAGAAGCAGACGCATAAGCTCAGGAATGGCAATGGCCGGATGGGTATCATTGAGCTGGACAGCGACTCTATCGCTGAATTTGCTGAAATCATGATGTTTTTTCTTATAGCGACGCATAATATCCTGAAAGGTCGCAGCCACAAAAAAGTACTGCTGTTTCAAGCGCAGCTCCTGACCCGCAAGATTGTGGTCTGGCGGATAGAGGACCTTGGAGATGGTCTCAGAACTGACTTTGGACTGGACAGCACCAATATAATCACCATGACTGAAATAGTTGAGGTCAAGTTCTCGAGAGGCCCGAGCCGTCCACAGGCGCATATTGATGACATGATCATTTTCATAGCCAGGGACCATGATATCACAGGGCATGGCCATAACATCTGTGGTATCCACCCACTTCACCCGGTAATTCCCTTCACTATCCTGATAGGTGGATACGCGACCATAAAAATGAACGGGAAAGACGGGCATCTTGCGGTCAAATTCCCAGGGTGTCCCGTAGCGCAGCCAGTTATCCGGGCTCTCCACCTGATAGCCATCAATCAGCTGCTGGTAGAACAGGCCGTACTCATAGCGAATCCCGTAGCCATAGGCAGGAATCTTGAGAGTGGCAATGGAATCCATGAAACAGGCGGCAAGACGACCAAGCCCACCGTTGCCAAGGGCCGCATCTTCTTCCTCTTCGGCCAGAATATTCAGATCATAGCCCAGCTCTTCCACAGCCCCCTTCACCTGATCATAAATCCCCAGGTTGATAATAGCGTTGCTCAGTGAACGACCAATCAGAAACTCCAGGGAAAGATAATAGACCCGTTTCTTTTCTTTATCGTAATAGGCCTTCTGCGTATCGATCCACTTCTCGGTCATGATGTCCCGGAGGGTATAGGCCAGGGCCTTGTAGATATCACTCTTCCCGGCCCGCTCCGGATCACGTCCCTGAAAACTCATAACATGATGGAGGATGTTTTTTTTCAGGGATTCCACCGTGGTCGGACACATATCTGCTGGCGGAATTTTACTGACAATTTTGCACTGCTTTGCTCTTTTTGGGGGGGACATTATACTCACCTGTATATCTCATTTATGATTCCACTTGCCACAGTCAATACCATAGCGACCGACAGATAACGATTTCTGTACGTTTCCAAAACCTTATCCAGATGCTACCAAATCCTCATGAAAAAAGAAAAAAAATAATCCATTTCCTCTCCCTTCTTCATCCTGCTCTGACCTGATCCCCTTTACATTCCTCTGCAGAATCGATTTGACAGTGCAGGAATCCTGGCTATATTTTCATGAACAGGCCTTTCGGAAGAGAGAAGTATTGAGTAAAGAGGTAATGACGCTCCACTTTCGCAAAATTTTATGCTACAAGAGAGCTTCAACAATCGCTTAACATACGGTGCGGCTGGCCAAATTGTTTCCCCCCATGCACCGCAACGACGTAACAGAGAAAAAAGGATATCGGAAGATGACAGAAAAAAGTGGGTTGGTCAAAAAAGAAACGTTAATCTATGCCCTGCTTATTGGTTTTGTAGCAGGATTCATCAGCGGAGCCATTTTTGCCGTATACAAACTGGGTCCCAACACCACATCCAGACAAGTTTCAGGAACAGCCAACACCGCCACCTCACCTCAACTGAACAACCAGCAGATGGAGGCCATTGCCAACCTGGAAGCCGAGGTTACGGCCAACAAAGACAACTTAGAGGCCTGGACCAGATTGGGCCACCTTTACTATGACACCGAACAACCGGACAAGGCCATCAAGGCCTATACCCAGTCTCTGGCACTGGATCCGAACAATGCAGATGTGTGGACGGATATGGGAGTCATGTACCGGAGAAACAAACAACCAGACAAAGCCATTGAGTCTTTTGAGAAGGCTTTTTCCATTCAACCCGGTCATGAACCTTCACGCCTGAACAAGGGAATTGTTCTCCTCTATGATATGGATAACCCCCAGGGGGCCATTGCCGCCTGGGAAGAGCTCCTGGCCATATCTCCTCAGGCCAAACTGAGCAGCGGCATGCCCCTGCAACAGGCGGTGGATGAGATTAAGAAAGAACTGGCCACCATGACGCCAGCTGAATAACAGGAACGGAAATGACATCTAGCATTCATATCCCGGAACACTGTGATCACGAGGCCTACAGCTCCGCCTGCCTGAATGACAAGGTACCACCAGTGGTCAAAGCCCTGGTGGACGCCTGGCAGACCGAAGACTGTTTTGACCACGTGGGTCCTGTCCCCATTCCTTCCCACAAGGCGATTATTGATATCATCTACCAGGTACGGCAGATCCTTTTCCCCGGCTATTTCACCAAGACCAAGCTCCACGCCTCCAATCTTGAGTACTATCTGGGAAAAGAGGCCTCAGAACTCTACGAACGGCTGACCCATGAAATCATCATGGCCATTCGTCACGATTGCCGGCGCAGCAACCTGCCCTGCACCCAATGCGAAGAAAGGGGACACCGCATGGCGCTCTCCTTTATCCAAACCCTGCCCGGCATCTCGGCCCTGCTCTCCACCGATATCCGGGCAACACTGGAAGGAGACCCGGCCACCGCAAGTTCCGACGAGGTCATTTTCTGCTATCCCGGCCTGCTGGCCACCTCCATCTATCGAATGGCCCACGAGCTTTACCTCCTGCAAGTGCCCATCATCCCCCGCATCATGACCGAGCATGCCCACAGTCTCACCGGAATCGACATCCACCCGGGTGCCTCCATCGGGCCGGGATTTTTCATCGATCATGGCACCGGCGTCGTTATCGGCGAAACCACCCGGATCGGCGCCAACGTCCGTCTCTACCAGGGGGTGACCCTGGGTGCCCTGTCCCTGCCCAAAGATGCTGGCAAGACATTACAGCATGTCAAACGCCATCCTACCATAGAAGACGATGTCATTATCTACGCCAACACCACCATCCTCGGCGGCAACACAGAAATCGGGGCGCGATCAGTCATCGGAGGAAATATCTGGCTCACCGAAAGCGTCCCCCCTGACACCAAGGTTATGCTCAAACGGCCGGAACTGATCTACTCGGGAAGAAAGGTCGAGATGTCGTGAAGGTAGTACAAGGTTACAGCCCTCCTCCCTGCACGGAGTATTCAACTTAGCTGTTCAATCAAAGGAGCCTATTTCCATGACCTGTTCCATAACCGCCACCGTAGGAAACACTCCGCTGCTATCCCTCACCCGTCTCTGTCCGGACTGTCAGGCCCAGATCCTTGCCAAACAGGAATCCCGTAATCCCATGGGCAGTGTCAAGGACCGTATTGCCTTGGCCATGATTGAGAGAGGCGAACAAGACGGTCTCATCCGCAGGGGAAGCACCATCATCGAGGCCACCTCGGGCAATACCGGACTAGGACTGGCCTTTGTCTGTGCCCAAAGGGGGCTGTCCTTGATTCTCACCATGCCGGAAAGCATGTCCCTGGAACGGAGAGCACTCCTCAAACATCTGGGGGCCTGCCTTGTCCTCACTCCGGCAGCCAAAGGCATGAAGGGTGCCATCGAAGCGGCCGAGGAACTCCTGCAACGCACCCCCGACAGTTTCATGCCCAGACAGTTTGATAATCCGGCAAATCCAGAAATTCATCGTAAGACGACTGCTGAAGAGATCTGGCAGGCCACAGCAGGGAACATTGATATTTTTGTGGCAGGCGTGGGAACCGGAGGCACCTTGACCGGAGTTGCCGGAAGACTTAAAGAAAAAAACCCGGCGCTTCTTGCCGTCGCAGTTGAGCCTGCCGACTCTCCGGTCCTTTCCGGAGGTACGCCTGGCCCGCATAAGATTCAAGGCATCGGAGCAGGGTTCATTCCTTCCATCCTCCAGACCGAACTCATCAATCGCATCATCCCCGTTACAAACCACGATGCCATGGATACAGCCAGGCTGCTTGCCACAAAAGAGGGCCTGCTGGTTGGCATCTCCTCAGGGGCAGCAGCCTGGGCGGCCATGCTCCTCGGGCGAGAGGTGGAAAACCGCAAAAAAACCATTGTCACCATCCTTCCCGATACCGGTGAACGTTACCTCAGCACTGACCTCATGGGATAACAGGAAAACAGGCAATATCTTTCCCTGCTTTACCCCTCACTCAAACCGGAACGCAGTGCAAGAGGAATCAAGGTTACGAAAGAGGCAAACAGCCTGTACATGCTGCCGCATCCGGATTCAAGGCAGTTTAGAGCCATCCTCATATTTTTCTTTGAATATCAATTAGATTTCTCCCAGCTTAATGCCTCCTTCTTATTTGACTCTTGGCCCCTCTTTATCATAGACTATAAACGAGTTGAAAAGAGTTACAGTTCTTTTTCCGTCAACTGCTTCACCCCTGAAGCTCTACACAATTGCCCTTATCATAAACAGCAGTCCAAGCTGTGCTCCATCAATTGGATTTTTTAAAAAAATGATGAAACATCCCAAATGAAAACAGCTCCTTCCACCACCATTCTGACCATCGAGGATGACCGACTGGTGCGCAGGGGCATCGCCTCTTACCTGGAGGGACTTGGTTATTTAGTCCTTCAGGCCAGGGATGGAGCGGAAGGTCTTGAGATATTTCGCAGGGCCCATCCTGACCTTGTCCTCACTGATCTCCGTCTGCCGAAACTTGATGGTATGGAGCTCCTCTCTGCCATCCAGGAAAAATCTCCAGACACTCCTGTTATCATTGTTTCCGGTATGGGTACCCTGGAAGACGCTATCAAGGCCCTGAAGCTTGGGGCCCAGGATTATGTAACCAAGCCGATCACTGACATGGCCCTGCTCAAATATGCCGCTGACCGTGCTCTGGAACGAGCCAGACTAATCAGGGAAAACAGACAATATCAGTCTTTTCTTGAAGATGAAGTCCAGAAAAAAAATGCTGAACTGCAGCAGGCTCAGAAACTCGAAGCCATCGGCACCCTGGCCAGTGGGATTGCCCATGACTTCAATAACATCCTTGCCGCCATCATGGGCTTTACCGAACTTGCTCTTCTTGAGACAACAGAGAGCAGTAAAACAATTGACTATCTGCATCAGGTGCAAAAGGCCAGTCACCGGGCAAAAGACCTTATTGCCCAGATCCTGACCTTCAGCCGGAAGACAGATACGAAACGATATCCGATTATGGCTGCAGGCATCGTTAAAGAGGCCTTGAAATTTACTCAGGCAACACTGCCGACGACAGCCCAAATCAAGCAACACATCAATGCACAAGAGAAAATAATCTTGGCAGATCCCAATGAAATCCACCAGATAATTACCAACCTGTGCACCAATGCCTTCCATGCCCTGCCTGATGAACAGGGGACAATCATAGTAACCCTTGATGAGTTCTGCATCACGGCAGACGAGTTGGACAAGCACCCTCTCCTGGCAGGCGGCAACTATCTCCAACTTACCGTCAGTGACGATGGTTGCGGTATGGACTTGGAAATACTGAACACTATTTTTGACCCCTTTTTCACCACTAAAGAAAAAGGACAGGGCACAGGTCTTGGTCTTTCCGTGGTCCATGGTATCGTCACTGACTGCGGCGGCACCATCAGGGTAACGAGTGAACCGGGCAAGGGCTCAACCTTTAGCCTCCTGTTTCCAGTGATAGAGGATACTGCCAGCCAAGAAATCGAGGCCGTTGTCTCCCCGCCCGGAGGCAATGAGCGTATCCTTTTTGTCGACGATGAAGAGGATTTACGCCTACTGGCCAAGCGGATGCTCAGCTATCTCGGTTACGCGGTCGTCTGCTGCTCTTCCGGTCAGCACGCCTTGGAAAAACTCAAAGAGGATAGAAGCGGTTTTGACCTGGTTATCACCGACCAATCCATGCCCCAGATGCCCGGGACAGAACTGGTAAGGGAACTGCTCACCATCAGTCCGGGTCTGCCAATCCTCCTCTGCACCGGCTACAGCTCCATGATTGATAAAGAAAAGGCCCTGACCATGGGAATCAGAGGGTTCCTCCTGAAACCGCTCTCCATCAGCAGAATGGCCCAAGAGATCCGAACAATTCTTGACAAGTAGCAAAGCAGAGAGATGAAAAGATTCGATTTGAAACAGCCGGCCGCTTTTTTCCCAGCGAGAGGCCACCACAAAACAAATGATGTCATGACAGAAGCGAGTCCACCCCGGAAACCATCATTTCCCTTGCAGCGTAACGCCATTATTCTGGCAACGGCATGGACAGCACTCATCATTCTGGGGGCGAGCTGGCACCTTTTTGAGGCGTACCAGAACACGTTAAAATCAGCATACATTTCGGCGACACGCTCAATTGAAAAGGATCTGACATACCGGCGCTGGGCCGCCGGTCACGGTGGCGTTTATGTACCGGTGACCGAAGAGACGCCCCCCAACCCCTTCCTGTCGCACCTGGCGAATCGCGACGTCACAACCACGTCCGGACAAAAACTGACCCTGATCAATCCGGCCTATATGACACGCCAGGCCTATACAATCGGGCACAAATACTACGGCCACCAAGACCATATCACCAGCCTCAAGCCACTTCGCCCTGAAAACAGTCCAGATATATGGGAAACCAAAGCGCTACAAGCGTTTGCCCAGGACAAGACCGAGGTAAGCGAACCGGCAAAAATCGGAACCACAGACTACCTGCGTCTCATGCGGCCACTGACCATCGAGACCACCTGTCTGAAATGCCACGCCTCACAGGGCTACAAGGTGGGCGACCTGCGGGGCGGGATCAGCATATCTGTTCCTTTGCAGCCATGGTGGAGACTCATGTATACTCATGCGACTGCCGCCATCATGAGCTACGCTCTCGCCTTACTACTGGGCCTTTTTGGTATTAGATTCGCCACCTTGCGCATAGGACAGCATATCCGTATGCGTGATCAGGCTGAGGAAGAACTGCAAAAGGCATTGACAGAATACGCCGATCTTTACAATAACGCTCTGGATATGCTCGTCTCGGTGGATACCGACAATGCCCGGGTAATTCAATGCAACCAAACCCTGCTTGCGAACCTGGGTTACAGCAGGACAGAAATCATCGGCCACCCGATTTTTGACCTCTACCACCCCAACTGTCTGGAGGAGATCAAAAACGACATCTTTCCTACCTTTTTAAAGACAGGAGTCATTACCAACAAAGAACTGAAACTAAAGCGCAAGGATGGCTCCTTCCTGTCCGTGATCCTTAATCTCTCGGCCATTCGTGATAAAGATGGCAGAATCATTCAAAGCAGGTCCGTCCTACATGACATCACTGAGCAGAAATGGATGAGAAAACAGTTCATCATCAGTGAAAAAATGACCACCATCGCCGGGTTGGCCGCAGGTGTTGCCCATGAAATCAACACCCCGCTGTCAGGAATCCTCCAATCGATTCAACTCATTGAAATGGGACTTGACCCGGAGCAGGAACAGAACCGTAGTCTTGCCGCCGACTGCGGTATAGAGCTTCCAAATGTCCAACGCTACCTGCAAAAAAAAGAGCTTGATTTCTTCCTCAACGGCATCAAAAGCTCTGCCACCACGGCAGCACATATAATCTCTGACCTGCTCCAGTTTAGCCGCCCACAGGTAAGTGAGCGCACTTCAGTCAACCTGGCTGAACTGATCGACCGTTCCATAGAACTTACGAAGACAGATTACTCCCTGAAAAAGGAGTACAACATTCTCAATGTGGAGTTCATACGAAACTACAGCCCAGAGCTGCCGGAAGTCAACTGCATGGCCATGGAGATAGAGCAGGTCCTCATCAATCTTATCAAAAACAGCTGTCAGGCCATGGCCGGAGAGGGAGGCCCGACAGCCCCGCACATCATTGTCCGCACAAAGCAGAAGGACAAGATGGCAGTGATTGAAGTGGAGGATAATGGCCCGGGCATAGAGGAGAAGATAAGCCGCCAGATCTTTGATCCTTTTTTTACCACCAAAGATATCGGCAAAGGGACCGGCCTCGGTCTTGCTACGTCCTATTCCATTATCTGTGACAGGCATGGCGGAACCTTAGAGGTAACGAGCAGACCCGACAACGAGACAAAATTTATCATAGAACTCCCTCTCACAGGAGTCAGCAGGAGCAACAAAAATGATTAAGAACGCAGGGACAATTCTGATTGCTGAGGACGACCCGCTGGTTCGCAAGACAATGGGTCATTATCTCACGGCAAATGGCTTTATCGTCCTTGAGGCCTCGAATGGCAGCGCGGCCTTAGAGATCTTCAGGGAAAAAAAACCTGACCTCCTTCTGACTGACCTGCGTATGCCAAAGCTGGACGGCATGCTCCTTATCCAGGCAGTGGTAAAAGAAGATCCACATATTCCGGTGATTATTTTCTCTGGCATGGGAACCATGAGTGATGTCATTGAAGCTCTGCGCGCCGGGGCCTGGGATTATCTTACCAAGCCCATAACAGATCTGGATATTCTCGGTCACAGTATCAACAAGGCCCTGGAACGTGTTGGCCTGCTGCATCAGGAAAAAAGATACCAGGCCAGTCTTGAGAAGGAGGTCCAGAAGCGTACCCTGGAATTGCAGCAACAAAACAGCCGACTCGAACAGGAGATGAAAGAGCGACAGATCCAGGAGGCCCTGGTTCTCCAGGCCAAACAGGAGTGGGAACGTACCGTTGACGCCATGCCGGATATGATAGCCATTATTGACATTGAACACAGCATTGTTCGGATGAATAAGACCATGCTTGATCAACTCGGTAAGTCCTACAATGAAGTGTTGGGAACAAAATGCTTTCTCTGCGTCCATGACAGAGAGGAGTCGCCCGACTACTGCCCACATAGCAAACTCCTCGAGGACGGCAGAAGTCATCGGGTTGAAATTTACGAAGAACGTCTTGGCGGACACTGCGAGATCAGCGTCACTCCTTATTATGACCCTGACGGCTCTCTTCTCGGTTCCGTCCACATTGCCAGAAATATAAATGAACAAAAAATAGCTGCACGGGAAAAAGAAAAATTACAGTCCCAGCTCCTCCACGCCCAGAAACTTGAATCAGTGGGTCAGCTGGCAGCCGGCATTGCCCATGAAATCAACACCCCCATCCAGTTCATCGGCACCAACATCGCTTTTCTCGATGAGGCCGATCAGGATATCAGTGATTTCATGACCCAGATTCAGGAAATTGCCAAGAGAGCACCCCAGAAAATCAATGCTGCAATGGACAAGGCCCTGGAAGAACTGGATTGGGCTTACCTGGCCGAAGAGATTCCCTTGGCTATCAAACAATCTTACGAGGGCGTTAAACGGGTCAGATCCATTATCCAAGCCATGAAGGAATTCTCTCACCCGGGCAGCAAGAACAAGGAATTGCTGGATCTCAACCGAATCATCAACACTACGGTGACGGTTGCCCGTAACGAATGGAAATACGTGGCCGACATGGAACTGGATCTGGATCCGGAACTGCCGAAAGTTCCTCTCTTGGCAGATGAAATGGGCCAGGTTGTCCTGAATATGTTGGTCAATGCCGCCCATGCCATCGCTGAAAACCTGGATAACAAGCGGGCGGCCGACAAGGGCAGAATCACCATCACGACAAGAAAGACTCGGACTGGAGTAGAACTGCGTATCCAGGACACGGGAATAGGTATGCCGAAGGAGGTGCAACGCCGTATCTTCGATCCTTTTTATACCACCAAGAAAGTAGGCAAGGGGACCGGTCAGGGACTGGCAATCAGCCACGATGTTATTGTTGACAAACACCAGGGAACAATTGAGGTTGAATCGACAGTGACTGAAGGCACAACCTTTATTATCCAACTGCCGTTACAAGATGGAGAGACCCAATGAACAAAAAAAAGATCCTTTTTGTCGATGATGAGGCCAATATCCTCTCAGGATTAAAGCGAATGCTGCATTCAATGCGCAAAGAATTTGATTTTAAATTTGCCGAGAGCGGCAAGGAAGCCCTTGAACTTATGTCCGATACCACATTCGACTTGGTGATTTCAGATATGCGTATGCCGGGTATGGACGGAGCAACATTGCTCACGGAAATACAGAAACGCCACCCCTATTCCATTCGAATCATGCTCACCGGACAGGCCGATGAAGAATCGGTATTGCGGACAGTGGGTGTTGCCCATCAGTTTCTCGCTAAACCATGTGAAACAGAACATCTCAAGGAGGTACTCTTGCGGGCAAGTGCCTTGCACGATCTCATCTCCCAGGATGCACTGAAACAGATAGTCTCGCAACTTGACACCTTACCCAGTGTACCTGAGGTCTATGCAAGACTACGCAAGGCCATGGCAGATCCGGACATTTCCATGGCTGATGTTGCTGAAATTATAGAGGAAGACATGGCCATGAGCGCCAAGGTCCTCCAATTAGTGAACTCAGCATTCTTCGGTCTTTTTCAAAAAGTGGAGAGTCCAAGCCGGGCGGTAAATCTTTTAGGACTTGATACAGTAAAAAACCTGGTCCTGGGTGTTGGCGCTTTTTCTGAGATCAAGGCATCCTCAACAGTTTTTTCTGTCAAAAAACTGTGGGCCCACAGTATGATGGTGGGAACCTTGGCCAAGAAAATCGCTATGAGTGAATCGGACGACAAGGAGCTCATCGATAACTGTTTTATTGCTGGTCTCCTCCATGACATCGGCAAACTGGTATTGCTTGCGCAAATGGGAGAGAAGTATGAGCAAGCTGTCCTCCTTGCCAAAGAGAGACAAGTCTCTCTTTGCACGGCCGAAAAGGAGATCTTTGACACGGTTCATGGAGATATTGGCGCCTATCTTATGGGCTTATGGGGAATGCCCGGAGCGGTGGTGGAAGCCATTGGCTTTCACCACCGCCTGGAGGATTATCCAAACGAGAAATTCAACCCTGCAATTGCTGTCCATACCGCCAATGCCTTTTATTATGAAAATCGCCCTGATGAAATCACTGGTGCGCCCCATGGAATTGCCATGGCCCATTTACAAAGCTTGTCCTTAGGTGATACCATAGACCACTGGCGTAACCTCTGTGCTGAATCATTTGAACAGGATAGCAAAGATGACTGACAAAATTCTACTAGTCGATGACGAACCGAATATTCTCCAATCCATGCAACGTCAATTGCGAAGGCGTTTTGAGATAATAACTGCAGAGAGTGGAGCTGAAGCCCTGGCAAAATTAAAAGAGCAGGGACCTTTTGCCGTCATCGTTTCGGATATGCGCATGCCCGGCATGGATGGGGTACAACTTCTCAGCAGGGTGAAGATCAGTTTTCCTGATACAGTTCGCATTATGCTCACCGGGAATGCGGACCAGGAAACCGCCACTGAAGCAGTGAACGTAGGTCAGATTTTTCGTTTCCTGAACAAACCCTGTTCCACCGCCGTCTTAGCAACAGCCATTGCCCTTGCAGTGCGACAGTACAACTTGATTACCGCCGAAAAAGAACTCCTCAACAAGACAGTGAAAGGCAGTATCACGGTTATGGCCGAATTGCTCAGTCTCGCCAATGCCACTGCCTTCAGCAGTGGCTACAGAATCAAACCAATGGTTAAACACATTGCCCAGGAACTCCAAGTAGCCAACCCCTGGCAGTATGAAGTGGCAGCATTGATGTCTCAAATAGGATGTATCACCCTGCCCAGTGATATTTTACACAAGCTGCATGCAGGTATCACCCTCTCAGAAGATGAGCAGAAGATGTATGAAAATCATCCTAAAGTAGGGAGCAAGCTCATCCGCAAGATTCCCAGGTTGGAAAAAGTCGCGGCCATGATTGAACACCAGCTTTGCTCTTTTGACGGTTGCAGTGAGAGAGCCTCCCTGGAAGAAGAGGTCAGCCTTGGTGCCGACACCCTGAAGGCAGCCATAGAATACGATCTTTTACGTCAGCAGGACCAAGGACACCTGGAGACCCTCAAGGACATGCGCAAACAGCCAGGCAGGTACAACCCCGACATACTGAATATCCTGGAGAGGCACAAACCAGCTGAAGTACATACTACAATCAAAAATCTGAGTTTTAAAGATATCATTCCCGGCATGATTGCGGTTGAGGATGTTTTTGCCAAGAATGGCACCATGCTTATTCCCAAAAATCAGGAGATCACCTGGCCTGTCATTCAGAGTCTGACAAATTTTGAAAAGCATATAGGTATTGTCGAACCGATCCGTGTGCTCACGGTTTGAGGGGTGCGGTGTGCGGTGTGCGGTGTGCGGTGTGCGGTGTGCGGTTTGAGGTTTGCGGTTTGAGGTTTGAGGTTTGCGGTTTGTGGTGTGCGGGTTGCGGGTTGCGGGGTGCGGGTTGCGGGTTGCGGGGTGCGGTTGTGGGGTGAGGAAAAAGATAAGGATATGTCAGGGCGTATTCAAAAAGAACAGCCCGTCAACACCATGTTACTTGTTCGCCAGGAACCTTATTGCTTATCCAGCACCTCCCGGACGGCATCCAGAAGTTCATCTCCGTACATCGGTTTGAAAACATATTTTTTTATACCCATGGCCAGGGCCTTTTCTTCGGAAACGATATCACTGTGTCCGGTACACATGATAATGGGCAGAGACGGCTTGATTTCCAGCACAGCCTGGGCCAGTTCCGCCCCGGTGAGCCCCGGCATGGTCTGATCGGTGATAAGCAGATCAAAGGTGTCTGCCTGACTGCGAAACTTCTCAAAAGCCTTCCTGCTGTCTAAAAAGGCACTCACCTGATAGCCATGGTTTTGCAGACGTTTTTCATTTATTTTCACCAGAAGTGGTTCATCATCCACCAACAATATTTTCTCCTTATGGCTGCTTGTTCCTGCCCTGTCTTTCGGCTCTTTACCAAGAGCTTGGCCTTCTGATTCCAGCGTTATCGGTAAGTAAACGGAAAAAGTGCTCCCCTTTCCGAGAAGGCTTTCCACCTCAATAAATCCTTTGCAGTCCTCGACAGCACCGTGGACAACAGCCAGCCCCAGACCAGTACCTCTTCCCACTTCTTTAGTGGTAAAATAGGGTTCAAAAATCCGAGCAATGGTCGACTGATCCATGCCGCTACCGTTATCTCTGACAGTGAGGACCACAAAGGAACCGCTACCGACAGACCGCTCACTAAGAATTTCCCCGGCACTGAGCTCCCGTCTATGCAAGCCCACAGACAAGGTTCCCTTCTGCTCAGCCATGGCATGGAGAGCATTGGTACAGAGGTTGACAGTAATCTGATGGATGACGGTGGGGTCAGCCAATACTGTTCCACAATCAGGATCAATCTCTTCTCTTATCTCAACAGTTGTGGGCATGGTCGCCCGCAGCATCTTCAATGCTTCCAGGACAACCAGATGGGGAGAGAGGAGCTGCTTTTCACTGGCAGCCCGACAACTCAAGGTGAGAATCTGTTTAACAAGGCTCGCTGCTCGCTTCCCTGCCCTGAGAACTTCTCCAATATTCTTTCCCGTCTCACTCTCTGCCGGAACCGCTTGTTGGATAAATTCAGCGTATCCCAAGATTGCAGAAAGAATATTATTAAAATCATGGGCTATTCCACCAGCCATGGTGCCAATGGCCTCCATTTTCTGAGAGTGGAGCAGTTCTTTTTCAAGATTTTTCAGATCAGAGATATCCTTGCCGACGTGAACAATATATTCGAGTTTCCCCAGTTCATCAAATACCGGAGCGGCCGAGACCAAAAAGGTTTTCCCCAGCTTTTCATGATGTATCTCCCGGCGACAGGGCGCCAGGCTCTTTTTGGTCTCCAGGAGGGGGCAATCCTGGCAGGGCTCGTCTGAGCCATGAAAGAGTTCATAGCAGTGATGACCAACGATTTCCATACCGGGAGAAGCAAGTAGGGTATATGCGGCTTGATTGGCCTTGACTATATGGAGGTCAGTATCATGGAGGGTGACGATATCAAAAAACGAATTGAAGGTTCGATCCCACCGCTCTTTGCTTTTGCGAATAGCCCGCTCCACCTCTTTCCGCTCCGTAACATCATGGGCGATACCATTACTGGAGACAAACCTTCCCTGCTCATCATAGGAAAAGCTGACGGTCCACAGCATATCATGGACAGTACCTGTTTTCTGGTTGACTTGTCGATTTTCAATTTTTGACTGAACAATTTGTCTGCTGCGGCAATTTCCAAACCAGCTTGCTGTCATCTCAAGATCATCCGGATGAATAAAATCAAAGAAGCTTTGGCCTATCAGCTGTCCAGGCTCATGGCCAAATATTTCTTTGCTCATGTGATTGACATAGAGCAGTTTTCCCTCCGCATCCACCTGGGTTATCAGGTCAATGGTTCCTTCCACCAGTTCCTCATATCTCTGTTCCATCTTCTTACGCTGGGTTATATCTAAAGCAATGGCTGCAAAAACAGGCCGATCACGATACTCTGTTTTCTGAAGATGGACCTCTACAGGATAGAGAGAGCCATCCTTTCGTTTGTGAACAGTCTCAAAAACGACTTTTTCCTTTTGCCCATTTTCTAATGATGCTGCATTTTCGGCAAAGAAAGATGCACTGATCTCGGGATTGATATCCAGGGGAGTCATTTCCATGAATTCGGCCAGAGAGTATCCCAAATTTGCCCGTGCCCCTTCATTGACGAACAAAAACGTGTAGCTGTCTGCATCAAAGAGATAAATCTCATTGAGCGATTTTTCGATGATCTGGGTTAAGTTTTTCTCCTGGTTGAGGGACTGACGCAATTCGCCTGTTCGCTCTTCGACCATGGATTCAAGACGTTCGTGATAATTGCGCAACTCCTCTTCATCCTGTTTCCGTTTCATCGCCAGTTCGACGGTGGCCGGAAGAATTTTAAGATAGTTGCCTCCGGGATCTTTGATAAGATAGTCGCTGGCGCCTAACTTCATGGCCTCAACAGCCACTTCTTCATTTCCGGTGCCGGTTGTTACAATAACCGGCAGGCCCTGGAACTTATCAAAGAGTTCAAAAGAGACCCCGTCGCCGAGCCAGTAATCGGAGATAACCACATCGAAGCTGTTTGCTTGCAAAATTCTCTTTGCCTCAGCAACGGACCCGGCAATGGTGTAGTCATAAGGCAGTCCCTTCTTCTTGACATACCTCTCAAAGGCCATCTGGTCGACCTTGTCATCCTCAACGAGGAGAAGACGAATTACGTTATCTTTCACGAATGTTCCCTTCTTTGATCAGAACCAGGTTCCTCTGCTGGCGCATTACCGCTTCTTTGATTGTGCCGACAAATGGGTGTATCCATATCTGCTTATTCCGGCAACTCACTCAAGGTCCAGTAGAGGTCGATTGTTTTTATGACCTCTACAAATTTTCGATAATCGACCGGTTTGACCATGTATCCAGCCACTCCTAATTTAAAGCTGTCGACCTTATCCTGATCTTCTCTGGATGTAGTAAGGACAATCACAGGAATTTTTTTCAGGCTATCATCTTCTTTGATTCGCTGGAGAAATTCGATACCATTCATCCTCGGCATATTGAGGTCAAGTAATATAATGCCCGGTTGTTCGTTTTCAGGATTTTCGAGAAAGGCCAAGGCCTTCTCACCATCTTCGGCAATATCCAGCCTGTTAGTTATCTTGATTTCTTTTAAGGCCCGTTGAACCGTCATGGCATCGACCTGATCGTCTTCCACCAGAAGAATGGGCTTAGAGCTTCTCATCTTTTTCTCCTTTTTTGGGTAAGCTAAAAAAGAATGTAGCCCCTTTGCCCGTTTCCGACTCCACCCAGACAGAACCGCCATAGAGATTGACAATCTTTTTGACCAGAGTCAGACCGATGCCGGTACTTTCGTGCTCATCGCGGGGCGTCAATGTCTGGAATATCTGAAATATCTTATCATGATACCTCCTGTCAATTCCAGGGCCATTATCAGACACACTGAATTTCCAGAATGTTCCTTCATCAACACAGCCTACCGTGATCAGCCCTCCATCCTTATCCATATATTTTATGGCATTTCCAATAAGGTTCTGGAAGACCTGTTGCATACGGGTGGAGTCTTTGCAGACCACGGGCAATTTATTTTCCAAGAATATCTCAATCGTCTTCTCTGCTGCGAGGTTGTCAATGACCTGCTCGACCAGGATGTTCAGGTCCAACCGTTCTTCCTTTTTGTTGATCCGGCCAATTCGTGAGTAGCGCAGGATACCATCGATAAGACCATCCATGCGTTTAACTCTTTGCAGAATCAAATTCATCTGTGCCTTCCCCTCTTCATCAAATCCTGCAGAATAGTCCTCCGCAATCCAGTGGGTAAGCTGAGCGATGGCTCGCAGCGGTGCTTTCAGATCATGGGACACCACATAGGCAAAGTCTTTCAACTCCTTGTTGGCAGCATCATAGTCGCTATTTACTTTCTGAAGTTCTTCTCTGGACTTATTCACATCTTCCAGAAGGTATGTAAGGGCTTTGCTGGATTTTTCGACTTTGTCCGTCTTTTCCTGCAATTCTTCTGTCCGTTTTTGAACCAGTCCCTCCAACTGATTGCGATATTGGGACAATTCAGCTTCTGCCTGCATGCGCCGAGTCACATCAGCCAATGAAACAAATATCTTCGACCATGAATCCTCATAGCCGGGTACCACTGTCAGTCGCAATACCACCTGAATTTCATGGCCTTGAAGCGTTTTATTGACAGTCTGTAACTCAAAATTATATTTTCCCTCAGCGAGACAAATAAGTTCTTCTCGAAACGCCTCATAGGCATTCTGTCCGAAGACCATATCCAGTTGCCCAAAAAGCAGGTCCTTGGTATCCGCGCCAAATATTTTCAGGGTTTCCCGGTTTACATCTACAATCTTAATCAGCTGTGCACCGGTATCGACGGATTCCGGATGGCTTGTAAAATAGGATCTAAAATCAGTAACCCCTGAAGAACGAAGTTGATCAATATATTTCCTGACAGCCGAAAAATCTTCTTCCCATAACGAAATAGGTGCCTCTTCAAACAACCCCCGATACCTCCTTTCACTTTTCCGTAGTGACTCCTCCATCTGCTTGCGTTCAGTGATTTCCCCTTGCAGCTGATGGTAGGATGCATGCAAAGTCTTTCGCATTTCATTGATAGCCTTTACAACTATATCAAATTCATCTGCTGCTCTGTTATTTTGCTTACGATTCAGAACAAAAGGTTTTTCCAACGTATGCAGATCCAAGGCATTGGCATACCTTGCCAGGGCATGTAGATGTCGGCCTACCAAGAAATAGAAGATAAAAAAGATAAACCCCGAAACCATAAATGTCTTGATACTTTGGGAAATGATAATGACAATGGCCTTTTCGGTTAAGCGATCATACAAATTTTCCAAGGTGTAAATGATATGAAGCCTTCCCAATGGAATCGTTTTGTTACCATAGGTATAAGACAGAAGAAAATCTTTTTTGATTACATGTGCATCTGGAATCTCTCCAACTTTTGCCACAGTTTCATTACCATACACTACATCGGCATACTGCATATCAGGCAATTTCACTATCCCTTCGAGTTGTATCTGTAAAAGCTCTGTATCAGAGAGCCAAAGACTGTTGACAATACCGTCAAGGTAGCTCACTTCAATCTGACTGACACTTTTTTCTATTGAATCAAGACCATACCTGTAGTCACCGTAGAGCTGAACCACTATCAAAACCAAGGTAACAGTAGAACTGAACAGAAAAATATATAAAATAATTTTTTGGACAATACCCCGGCCAAAAATCGACTTTTCTCTCTTATCTTCAGGCAAGGGCATAATTGTTTATTGAAAATCCTCAGCAACCAAGCTTTGATAGGTGCCGTCTTTTTTCATTTTTTTCAGGTTTCTTACTATTTCAGGCACCAGGTCTTCATGTTTCTTGTGCACATACAAAAACATGTCGCTGACGACTATGGGCGGCTGCAAGGCCTTGATATCGGAATAACCAAGTTTTTTTAACACCTCCATTCCACTAGCCTGTCCAAAAACACCAACATCTGCCCGCTCTTTTTCAAGAAATGTGAACAGAAGTTCTTCATTTTTGATGGCAGTCTGGGCCTTGGCATTCCTCAACTCCCGCTCGCAATTTTTCCAACCGTTGACATAGACCACATGGTAGGGGAGGAGACTTTCCCAGCCACTGACTGAAATATCAGTATTTTTAGAAAAAGCGACAATGCGATTCACCGCAATCTTTTCCGGTACTCTGATGAGATTCGGATATGCCTGGGTTATGATATCTGTTCTTAAAAAATTTCCGTCTTCAATACCGTTATTGGCATTTTCCAGCGACCTCTTGGATGGCATGGAAATAATTTTTAGTTCTATTCCCATGCGTTTGAAGCATTCTTTAAGGACTCCATTCATGGCTTGGGCACGAGCATGGCCTTGATCGTCTCCAGTTGTAAATGTAAGTGTTGTCTGTGCGCTTGCCCCAGATGAGAAGACAAAAATCAACAAGATGGAGGTCATCAAAATTTTCACGAATCCCTCCTTTGCTCGCAATCCCTGGACGTTCCGCAACAAAACATTGTTCCCCCTTATCAGACAAGACCCTGGAAAGAGATTTGAGAAAAGGCCATGCTTCCCTCCTCTTTTTTATGCTTCCAGGAAAAATCAGTCCTCTTGCTCCTCAAACGCCTGCAGCCTGTCCCTGAGCTCCTTTATCCTGAACTCCCGCCCTACAAAAAGATCATTCATCCGTTCAAGGTCTCTATTCTTTACTTCCAACTCAAGGGTTCGTTCGCTGACCAATTCCTCCAGATGATTATAGTATCTCTTCAATTCTTCCTCTGCCTGTCTGCGCTCTGTAATATCATTCATGGCGACAAGGGCAATTTGGCCCAGATTGGTGACCTTAAATTCTACACGATGAACCGTACCGTCTTTGCTGGTTATCTCCCAATCCTGCTTTTCAATTTCTTTGCTCCCCTCTGCAACCGACGCCAGGGCTTCCTGCCACGATTTTTGTACCGATTGGCGATACCTTTCATCAGGATAGGCAGTCAGCCACCATTCTTCCATCGTCGAAATATCTTCAAGGGTGTAACCAAACAATGCAGTGAACTTATTATTATAAAGAACGACATGTTGATCAGGATCAATGACGACCATAGGAATGGGCGCCCGGATGATTACTGTTTCAAATCGATCTTTACTTGCCCGCAACGCATCTTCTGCCTGTTGACGAACTGCAATTTCATCCACAAGCAACTTGTTGGTTGTGGAAAGAGCCTTTGTCTGCTCCCTCACGCTACGTTGCAGGCGTTGGGCCTGGGCCCATGAAAAGTGAATGAGGAGCACAGTCGAGAGCAGGAAGCCTCCTCCTAAGCCCCAGAGTACCAGACGGGTCCACACAAGGGGCGGGGCTGCACCTGCTCTCCAGTGCAATTCAATGGTCCATTTGCTGTCAGCCACCAAAACTGATAGCCCATATACCTCTCCAGAACTCCTCTCCGCCCCCCAAAAAACCCGCCCCCTGCCATCCAGCAAGCGAACACCAAATTGATCTAAATTTACCCCTGCAAGAGCCTCTGACAACAACACCGAGACATCATAGACACCTATTGCCAGTCCCATGAATCTGTCCGCCACAAAAATCGGAGATCTGACGACAAGCCCTGTACCGCCTTGCCGGAGTCTCAGCGGCCCTTGCAGCGATGCCTGCCTCTGATCGATTGCTTTTCTAACAGATGGGCCACGCTCAGGATCCGCCAGTAAAATCATTGGCCTGCTGACAGTGATCTCATTCTCTTGAGAGGGGTATACATAGCTTACCCGGGTGCTGGAGTCTGCATACTGAAGGGCACGGATGGGGGGATTTGATTGCAAAAGCATCGCTGCAAAAGCGGCAAACTCTGCAGCCGTTGTCTCTGGATGCAAGGCAAATAAGGAAGAGAGCGCTTCTACGGCATTAAACCGGGAGACAAGGGCATTTTCAAGACGTATCTTGCACAATTTCGCCGTGCTGTGCAGTTCTGTCTGCCTTGCCGCACGCCAATGGCTTCCCTGCAACCTGTCAGTAACGACCAAGACGCCAATACCCATACAGATTATGGCGAATAAGAGTATTTTTTTTAACACCCCGGTCCCCTGGTTGCAGTCATTCCCTGGCTGACAGATTCCATGTGCATCCCATAATGATTATATGACACATTCTCATATCAACCTAACCTTATTCCATGCAACTACACATAAATGTTATGCCATCTCAGCCCTTGCTCGCAGGCGATAGTGCCCCACCCTCACAGATTCAGGAAGCAGGAGTTTGTCCAGGAATAGCTATGTTAGCAAAAATCGAGGCATTCATGAAAAAGAGACGCAGCCATCTACCTAATAGTACAAGCATTATTTTTTTAAACAACGAAACGGTTGGGGAAAAGGGCATCCTCGGTCCGGCGCCTAGAGCAGCCAGGGAATAAACATCCTCGTCCGTTGCATGTAATCCACATAGGCTGTACCGAAAAACTGAATATTCTCCTGTTCCTCCACCTTGGCTACAGCGATGAGTAAGGCACTCACCAGGAGAATCAGGCCACTATTGAGTGGGGTAATATGTTTGAGGTAGGCACCCCAAGCGAGAAAAAGGAGGGAACTGTACATCGGATGACGCACATATCGAAACAGCCCCTCTTCCACAATATGGACAGTATTTTCAAAAGAGAGGTTCGCCGGCATCTCCTCCCGTTCAGCATACCCGCCACGCTGTTTGAGCATCAGCAGAGACTGGACGACAAAGACAATCGAGGCGAGCAGGAGAAGCCAGGAGACGAGGTGCAGGGCTGAAAAAGGGTCGCGGAACCAGTAGGGATGGTTCAACAGGACCAGGAGTAGAATCCCTTCAAAAACAAAAAAACGGTAAAAACCGTGTGTACCCGGATGGGCCAGGGCACGCCAGGAGAAACGAACAAAAAACAGGGTGCAGATGATGAAGAGAGCAATGCGTATCATGACAGACTCCTGACTATGCCTTCCCGGTGACTGGTTTCACTGCTCATCCTGCTTAGCTCTGGCCCTCACAACCGCACCATTTCTCTGAATTCATCCGCCCCCAGGATCGATTTAACCGTACTGAAGGAGCCGAGAATAGTACCAATCATTCCCGGAGCCATCACGTTCTGACCGGCAAGGTACAATCCTTTTACGGAAGTGCGATTGAGCATGGCTGTGGCCAGCATCTGACTGGAAGAACGCAGCACCCCATAGGCACTGCCAGCAGGGCTGTTCACCCAATCCCGCATGGTCAGGGGAGTGTAGGCATCGAGTATCTTCAAGTCCTTGAAAGAACCAAACAGCCCCTCGGCCTCCCTGAGCAAGTGCTGAGAGTGTCTTTCTTTTGCTTCATAGTAGTCATTACCACGACGACCGCTTTTTGTATGCGCCCATGGCGCCCACAATTCATCCTTGCCAGAGCTGAGAATCGAAAGAAGATTGACGCCTTCCCTTTCGCTCCTGCGGATCTGATAATATCTGAGATCCGGCACGTTCCCAGCTGAATCTGTGTCTACCTTGAAGATATTATAGGGAATTTCAGGATGCCTGTGGCCATCCAGCCGGGCATGAAGCGAAAAAATGCCGTGGGTATCTTCCAGGCCACTGATCCGCTGCCGATACGAGGGCTTCACTGCCCCTTGGGGAAGCATCTCTAAGACCACCTTCGGATGGACGGCTCCAATAACCGTTGAACCAGGCAGGAACTCTCCTGATGTCAGCTCCAATCCTTTAACCACCCGGGAACGGACATGGATCTTGCTTATTTCCGCAGCGGTAACAATCTTGCCCCCCAACTCTTGCAGACGCCCAGCCAGGGCATCTGCCATATCCGAGCCACTCCCCTGCAAACGGTACGAAGAAGAGACATAGGAGGCCAACGCCATATTATGATAGTATGCCGGGCAATCCTGCAAAGGTACCCCAATCCAGCAAGAAGGAATAGCGAAGATACTGCGCAGGCCCGGTGAACAGCCAAGATCGTCTAACACCGCCCCCAGGGGCTGGGATTGATCAAGCAGGGAAAAATCGTTTTGCCTGGCATACAGTAAATCCAGGCCATGCAGTTGGTCGGCTGCCTTGCGGATGGGATCGACTATTTTGGTTATGGTTTCCCGTTCTTTTGGAAAAGTCTCTTTGAGCCTCTCTGCAAAGGCATCCAGTCCTTCCGGTAAGTCAAATGTCGGCGGATGATTTCCAGAGGTGGTATCGAAAAGATAGCGGTCAATAATACCATCCTGGCCCATACGCGACACGGGAATCGCGGCCGTAACCCCTAAATAATCAAAAAATTTGCGGAGAATTTGTCCCTGGTCGAGCGAGCCAAGGTAATGGACTCCCACAGCACACTCAATCCCATCGCGGGTGTAACTGCGCATCAGACCACCCACTTGCCTGTTCTTCTCCAGGACGGTGACGTCAAAACCAAGCTTGGCAAGTATAATTCCACTGCTCAGGCCGCCGACACCGGAACCGATGATCAGAACATCTTGAGGAATAGATGAATGCGGTACCATGTGCTAGTTACAGGTCCCAGCTTTTTTCAGGCCGGCGTTGCGCCAACAGGTGGGGTCTGAAGCCAGATAATCCCCGGTAAGCTGGTAGGCTGCGCCGCGACAGCCATAACATTCTTCCGCCTTTTCACAGTCACGACACTCGCCCTTGATCATTTCCCGGTAATTTTTCAGATTATTGATGACTTCACTGTTTTTCAGGATATGAGCCAACCTGTTGTTGCGTATATTATCCAGCGGAATAGTGACCCCGACACAGGGCATGACATCCCCCCTGGCTGTCACCAGACAAGAGACCTGATGACGCATACATTTATTGCCCACCAGTGGCGGTTGCGGTTCCCAATGACGGCCATATTTTTCCTTATCGATCTCCGAAAGCCGTGAAAACAAGTGCTTCAAGGCTTGCGCATCTACTGAGAGCCAGCTATTTTCGAGGGCATTTTCCTGGGGAGTAATCACCTCAAAATAGGGCTCTATGCCCTCATCGCGCAGCCACTGCCACATCTCCGGCAGCTCGCCAAGATTCTGCTGGCAGATGATGGTGCTCATAGCCAGAAACAGATGCGGCGCCGGATAGCCGGCCTGTTTCAAGTTGGCGAATGCGCTTTGGATAATGTCAAAGGCACCGGTTCTGCCGGCCAATTGGTCCTGAATTTCCCTGTTTCTTGAGTTCAATTTCAAGACCACCCGCACTTGAGCCTGGGCCAGAATCGCAGCAAGCTCAGGAGTCAGGCCGCTTCCATTGGTAAACATTTCAATTTCAAAGTTATGCTCATGAAGAAAGGATATCATTTCAACAAGGTGGGGATAAATACTTGGTTCACCACCCAAAATAATAATCTTTCGTGCCCCCATTTCCTTGGCCTGGAGGAGAACATCCCTGAGTTCCTCTCGGGATAGCTCATCTGTACAGTCACGTTTCTCGGGAACATAGCAGTAGGAGCAGCGAAAATTGCAAATCCGGCTGAATTCGATTTCCATGGACAATAGCCTGCCTGCGGCCACCGCTTCCTTTATTTCCTGCTCGGTAAATTCAAGATTATATAACTGCATTATTCATTTTCGCCTGCAATCAGGTCACTCGTATAAGATTGGTAAAAATTTGACTTCCTGGCGATGCCTCGACAGAGAGACGAGAGACTTCGCAATCGTCGCTTTTCTGCCCCATCATCAATAGTCTTCCAGATCAGTAAAGGTGTTCATCCGCTCCCAGCGCTGAACTTCCCGCTGGTAACGTCCCTCCCATCCATATTTCTTCAGCACTCGTTGATAGTGGAGCTTCAAGAAGGGCTTAAAGAGAAAGCGCCAGATCCCGGTCCAGAGTTTTCCCTGCTTACGGGCCGGCGTCGGTGGATTCCACCAGCTGAGCACCACCTGACGCTGATACCAGTAATTATACTGCAGTTCTTCAGAATCAAGATACCTGGTGCGTACATTGGCCCAGAGTCCATTATATTTTTTATAATTTGCCCTGTTGGTGATCAAATCTTCCGCCAACAGATGCTCACGCATACCTGTTTTCGGATAAGGGGTGAGGATCTGGCAATAGGCCGCATCCGCGCCAATATCCTTAAAAAATTCATAGTTCTCTTTGATGGACTGGACATCATCCTCGGGAAAGCCGAAAATCAGGCCACCAATTACCATCATTCCGTATTTGTGGCAATTTTCAACGGCCTTTTTCGAGGCAGCCACAATATCTCCCTTGCCGGCAGCCGCCAGATTCTTTTTTGAACCATTTTCGATCCCCAGGAAAACAGAGCAGAAACCGGCTGCAGCCATCTTGGCCACCATATCTTCGCGTGTAGCCATGGTAATACAATCCGCCTGCACAAGCAGATGCAGCTTTTTATATTTCCTACCTATAATGGCATCACAGAGTTCCATAACCCGGGAAGGGTTCAGTACCATATTGTCATCGGTAATAAAAATCCACCTGACTTTTCGCTTGTAGTAGATATCGTCAATATCTGCCAAGACACGACTGATGGGGTAGCTACGAAATGTTCGCCCATACATATGCTTCATGCTGCAAAAGTTGCAGGTCCGGGTACAGCCGCGAGAGGTCTCTATCATCTCGACACTGGAGTTCATCACATGATACCCCCAGGTCAACCTGCGGCTGTCGCGGATAGGCAGTTTCAGGGTGGCAAGATCAAGATTGTCCCCCCGAGGGTTATGGACGAAGACACCATCCTTCCTGTAGGAGAGCGAGGGGATCTCGGCTAGGATATCACGGCCATCCAGACCATTAACCAGGCGGCGACAGACCTCTTCTCCCTCTCCCCTGATCATAAAATCAATCCATTTTGCCTCCGGGGCTTTTCCTATTTCTTCAGCCATCAGCGTTGCGTGGTAGCCACCAATGACAATTTTGACCTCGGGCCGCAGCTCTTTCAGCAGGTGGGCTATCTTGACGCAGGTATCATATTGCCAGGCCATGGCCGAGAGTCCGACCAAATCCGGCCTGATTTTTTTGACAACCCTGGTCAGATACTTTTTCACAGAGCGACGTTTACGTACCAGATCCACGAGAAAGACATCATGCTCCTTGTCGATATTGCCACCGACACAAGCGATGCCGTGATTGGGCATATGGATTGCCGCTTCATGGACGATTATCGGAACAACATCCGGCATGGATATCAAAAGAACTTTCATAACACTCTCTCCCTTTGCAGGCAGCCCTTTGTTTCCCGGCCACAGGAGTTGTGCTGAGCTCGAAAAATCTGCCGCACCTTTTTCTCCAGATCAATAATGGATACCGGACCGGACTCCGGCTCAGGCTCAAGACGATCAAGGATGGTCACCCGGATACTATTTTCCTGCCTGGTATTAAAGAGGAATTTTCCCGGGGTAAACAGCTTATCAGTGCCGCTGAGACCCAAGACATAGAGAGGACATCTGTACATACGGGCAATTTTAAAGACCCCTTTCTGCAAAGGACCTATGTTTCCGTCGCGGCTTCTGGTCCCTTCCGGAAAGACAAAAAGATTGCCCCCACTCCCCAAAAAATCCCCCATCGTTTCCATCTCCTCAATCATTCTCCGCCCGTGTGCGCCCTCTGTGCTGGCGGGCAGATACCCGGAAGTCTTGATCAACCAGCCAAAGACGGGCGCCTTAAAAAAACTTGCCTTGACGATGGTCTTTTGCCGCCGAAGCAGGGAGAGGAGAATAAGCGGATCCAGATAGGAGAGATGATTACAGATGACAATCGATGATTTGATATCCCTTATCTTCTGATCAATATCCCACTCCTGCCGGGGAGAAAGAATACGGAGCAATCCCAGAAAGCCTTTAAAGAAGAGATGATTGAGGCGCTGGAAGGCGTATTCCCGCTTAGTGGCAAAGACAAAAGCCAAGAGATACAAGAAAGAAAAGAAAAACAGAAATCCAAAAATAAAATAGATCCAGCAGGCCAGAGTCACGACCACATCGATCACTCGGGCTCCAAGGGGAGCAGATTGAGGCCTAGATGCTAACATTTTGATGGTTCACCAGAAAAAGAAACCTCTCGGCGGCACTCACTCCTGTACCCGTTCACCTGTTCTTTGCAATGAGGAGACAGGTGTTGACCCCACCAAAGGCAAAATTCTGTATGGCGGCTATCCTGGTCTCTGTGTTGGTGATCTCTCGCACATGATTGAGCATACTGCAGCGCTCATCCACCGTTTCCAGGTTCAGGGTGGGGGCGACAAAACCCTCCTCCATCATGTACAGGGTCAGGATCATTTCAATGGCCCCGCAGGAGCCCATGGTATGCCCCATATAACTCTTGAGTCCGGTTACCAGAGGCCTCCCGCCATACACTGCGTCTATGGCCTGGGCCTCTATGACATCCCCCATCTTCGTGGCCGTGGCATGGGCACTGACAAAATCCACATCCCGGGCCCTGATGCCGGCATCGGCCAGGGCCAGACGCAGGGTTGCGGTTATCCCATCAAGATTGGGCAGAATAAGATCCCCCCCATTGTTATTGCAGGCAAAACCGATCACCTCACCAAGGATTTCAGCCCCGCGCGCCTTGGCTGATTCATACTCTTCCAAAAGCACTGCACCGGCCCCTTCTCCCACCACCAGACCGTCACGCTTGGCATCAAAGGGCCGGGGCGTGCACTGGGGTCTGTCATTATAATCCACTGAACAGGCCAACAGGTTATCAAAAACCGCCACCGTTGTCGTATCATACTCGTCGGCCCCGCCACAGATCATTGCATCCTGCATCCCGTACTTGATTGTCTCATAGCCAAAGCCAATGGACTGACTCGACGTCGTACAGGCCGTTGACGAGGCAATAATCCTGCCAGTGATCCCAAACATCCTGGCAATGTTCACTGCGGTGGTATGGACCATGGATTTGAGATAATCCACGGCACCGATAGAAGAAAACTCGGACTGCAGATTACTGAAAAAGGTCTTATAGATATTACGCTGCACTGTGGGACTGCCATGGGTGGAGCTAAACGACACACCCAGTCGTCCGGAAGTGATAAACTTCTGTTCCAGGCCGGAGGCGGCCAGGACATCCTTTGCCACCTGGCAGGCATAAAAGGCCACAGGGCCCATGGTCTTGGTATCTTTACGCGTAAAGCCGTAATCGATGGGATAATCAACCGTGCCGAACACTCTGGAATGGATATATTGAGTGAGCAGACCGTCATCACGCAGGGGTTTGACACCGGACCTGCCCTGTTGCAGGCTTTCTATAATATCGCTGCGCCGGTAACCGATAGGGGTTATGGCGGAACAGGCGGTAATAACGACTCGTCTCTTCATTTAGACCGTTCATAGTAGAATATTGACAAGTTAGCTCAACCCGGTACGGCAAAAGTCTCCCCGTACCACATTATTCCTTCACTCAGAGAGGCAAATCGACAACCTGTTCCCAGGGCCAGACTGAGCAAACGAAGATGAGTTCCTGAGGAACTTTTTCGTTCATCGGAATCTTGACAGTCAGCTGCTGTGGGCAGCCTGGATGCCTTCAATATAATCGAGGATATCATTGATAGTCCTGATAGACATGGCCTTCTCTTTTTCTTCTCTGGCCAACTGAAAACCGAGCATTTTTTCTATTTTTGCCAGCAACTCAATGGCATCAATGGAGTCAAAACCGTGATCATCGCGCAGATTATCCGCAAGCCCCGGATTCTCAAACTCAAAATCATCTACTAAAATTGCAACAATCTGCTCTTGCAGTTCATCTCTATTCATTATGCAAAGGCCCTGGGAAGGTATTCAGAAGTAAGGATATATTGAATTGCGATTGTACACAGTTTCCTGGCAAAATGAAAATGAAAATCAACTCTTCACAGGGGATGACAGATTGCAGGGGGAAAAAATGATCTTGAAAATCCTCACCTGCCGTTCGTCGAAAAGCTGAATGTTCTCCCCTTCTCTTGAAAGAATAGTGAGTTATCAACACATCACTGGGGATTTATTCTTGATAATATTCACGGATGTATATACAAAAGAGTCATCAGGAACGACTGGCCCCCCTGTCGTGATGAAACAAGTTAAGGACACGGGCGTTAGCCTTGCCAGGAGGGGGCCACTGGCATGCCCCTCCCCACATGCATGTCCGCCGTATGGGCACCATACAACAGGCTCTCTTCCTAACAATACAATTTCTTTTATAGCCCAACAGGACGACAATGAGCAAAAACGCTTTTCAGGTGCTGAGGGCCTTACTGGTATTTCTCGGAATATTGCTGATTGGTACCGTCGGCAATATGTATTTTGAACACAATAGTTTTATTGATGCCCTCTACATGACAGTCATAACCGTATCCACAGTGGGATACGGAGATATGGTACCGGTACAGCCATCAGGTAAGATATTTACTGTGCTTCTGGTACTGGGAGGCGTTGGCTATGTCATGTACATATTTTCAAAACTTATGGAAGCCATGGTAGAAGGTGGTCTCCGCGAAATTCTGGGGAAGAGGAAGATGGCAAAGGAACTGGCTCGCTTGAAGGATCATTATATCATCTGCGGATATGGTCGTATCGGCAAGGTAATCTGTGAGACACTGGCTGAAAACGGCAAGAAATTCGTGGTGATTGAAAACAATTCTGAGGAGATACAGACCATCATCAACAATGGTTTCTACGGCATAGAAGGAGAGGCCTCAGGGGACGATGTTCTGGTTCAGGCCGGTATCCACCAGGCCGCAGGACTGATCGCCGTTGTTTCAACGGATGCCGACAATGTCTTTATAACGCTGACAGCAAGAGGGCTCAATCCAGGCATTGACATCCTGGCCCGTTCCAGCGGGGCAACAGGCTCAGAGAGGAAATTAAAACGGGCAGGAGCCAATCGTGTAATTTCTCCTTATTCCATCGGCGGCAAGCGAATGGCCCATGCCGTGGTTCGCCCCAATGTGATCAACTTCCTTGAAATGACCATGCAGGTTGATGAATATAATCTGCAGATGGAAGAGATGCCGGTCAGTGAGAATACAGAACTTCAGGGAAAGACGCTGATGCAATCCAACATACGAAATGATTTCGACATCATCGTCATCGGTATCAAACGCCTGGATGGAACAATGCTGTTTAACCCCAGACCAGATACCCTGATCCTGGCTCGAGATATCTTGATCGTACTAGGAAAAAAGGCGCAGATTGCCCGTCTGAAAAAGGTGCTCTCTTCTTAGAAGAGTCTATCCTGACCCACCTTCTTCCAGTGGAGGTCAGGTGGGCCTTGAAAAGAAATGCAATACCTCGGGGAAATCTCTATCTAGTGTCTGTCGAATTTAGAGAATCATAGCGAAAATTAGAGAAATCGAGACCAGATTTTCATGGATTTGAGGCGAATAGCACGCCTATTTAACGAAAAGCCATGGAGATATGGGCCGATTTGTCAAATTTGCAGCAGATTTATGTCTAAGTCCGACAGGCTCCTAGAGGACAAAACGGTCAAAATGATACCACTCCAAGGGATGTTCATGGAGTTTCTCTTCCAGGAGATCGGCATATTGCTGGGCAGCGGCCTGAATGACCGTATCCCGCTCTTTTTTGTCTCCCCGCTTGATGACTATTGGATCGGAGAGGATAAAGGCATAGCTGTTTTCCCCGGTACGAAAGGTGAAAAAGACAAATATCGGTGCACCGGAGACCAGGGCAAAGACATAGGGTGCCTCCGGAACAAAGGCCTCTTGCCCTAAGAAACGGACCCGTCTCTTGCGTTGATCAGAGCGCCAGACGATATCACCCGTCATGGAGACAAGGCCCCCGTCCTGCAGTAAACGGATACCCTCCACCGCCTCAAAGGGCGAGCCACCCTCTTTTTCTACACCTATGATCGTCACCCCGGATTGGTGCAGATACTCTTTCTGCAAACGTTCGACATCTTCCTTATCCTTGACCCCCATGTAGAGCAGAAGCTTCAGGCTCCCCTCCTGCTGTTTCAGGAGGTGAGCCGCAATCTCCCAGTTTCCCAGGTGAGACATAAGGAGAATGGCCCCTTTCTTCTCCACAACCGACTCCAGTTTCTCCCAACCCTCGGAGCGAAACTGTGTTTGCTGCCCGTGACTGGCCAGAAAACGGTCGAGATGAATGGTTGTGAAATTCTGATACTGGCAGAAGGTACACCACAGGTGAAAGAGACTCCTCTTTTGCGGATACAAGAGGGCGTAGAAGCGACGACTTTCCGGGACATTTTTTGAAAAAACAAAATAACCTGCCGCAATAGCCCGAGAGATGACAATAAAAAACCAGGGGCCGCATAGGGTTGTCACGGCGACAAGAGCCCGGTACAAGATTCCCTTCACGACCTTGTCCTCCCGGAAAAAATCCGTTTCCAGATCAATCGGCTGAAGGTGCTGGAGTTTCTCCAGAAATCTTTCCAGGGATGAAAATGAGATATCCGTTCAGCGCCCTTCTGGTAGACCACCTGAACCGGCGCCTCAAGGACAGAAATTCCCTGTTCGCGGGCCTTGACCAGGATTTCCACTTCGAACTGAAAACGCCTGGCCTGAACATCAAGATTCAAGGCCTCGGGCAGAGGATAGAGCCTGAAACCCGATTGAGAATCCTCAACCAGCGGGCCACCCGATACCCAGACCCAGAAATTGGAAAATTTCCTCCCGAACCTGCTGGTCCAGGGAACGTGCTGGCCACTCATCCCCTGGCGCCTGCCGATAACAATGGGGCGCAGCGTATCCGGCACGGCCCGGAGAAGGTTGGGGATATCCTCTGCTTTGTGCTGGCCGTCGGCATCAAGGGTGACCACCCAGTCGCAGGACTTACGTGCGGCCTTGAAACCTGTGCGCAAGGCAGCACCTTTGCCCCGGTTCTCTGGATGGGTGAGGACGGTGATCCCCTCCAGGGAGCTCAAGACTTCCGCCGTGGCATCCGTTGATCCGTCATCGACCACAAAAACAGGGAACCCCAGAGTGCCTGCCTCATAAACCACATCCCTTACCCGTGAACCATGATTATAGGTAGGGATGACGATACCAACCCTGCTCTGCTTCAGCATCCGCCCTCCTTCTCAGCAAAGGCCATGGCCCAGGTACCGGGGCCCATATGGACGCCGGAGGTGAGAGACAGAGGCACCAGTTGAATCTCCGCTTCGGGCATAGCGCTGCGCACCTGCTCTGCCACTATCTCTTGCAGCCATTCCCTGTTGTCCGAATACTGAAGCAGAATAAACAAAGAACGATCCTTCCTGGCATGGGTAGCAAGCCTGTCCAGAGCAAAGGCCAGCTGCTCGCGCCGGTTCTTGACCACACCGACCTTGCGCACACCTTCACGGGTCGGACTGATCACAGGTTTCATATGGAGAAGATCGGCAAAAAATCCTTTTGTCCTGGAGACCCGACCGCCGGCAACCAGATATTTCAGTTCATGGAGGAAGATATACTCTTGCGCATCTTCCGTAAGCGACCTTGCCAAGGCAATGACTTCTGGCGCAGGAGCTTCTTCCCCGGCCCGACGTGCAGTGAGCAAGGCAATGACCGCCAGTCTGCCGGAAGCTGCGCCAGTATCAAGCACCAGGAATCGGTCTTCCGGGTCATTTTCTCTTTTCCAGGCCTGAGCGGTGCCATAATTACCGGTAAAGGCCGAACCGACACAGAGATAGAGAACCCTGTCGAACTGCTGACAGACAGCCTGATAATGGAGGTGCCGCTCATGGGTAGAGGCCTGGGCCGTGGTCACGCGCACCCCATTTGTCATCAGCGGATAGAGCTGCTCTGGAGAGAAGAGACTTTCCGGCCGGGCCTGATCCTCTGCCATGATATAACTGTCAAGCAGGGTGATGCCATGTTGGCGGGCCATCTCTCTGGGGAGAGATCCGGCCGCATCACTCATGATCCGAATCGCCTTCCCCGAAGCCCCCCCCTTCCTCCCACCCTCTACCATTGGTCCCATGGCCTCATCAGACCAATGGACGACTTCTCCCAGAGAAGAAAGATCCTGGCGCAGCCGCTCCGGGTCCGGGGTATGAATGTGGACCTTGATCCGGGACCTGTCCGGCACGACCACGGCACTGTCTCCAAGCCGACCTATCTGCGCCATGACATCCGGCTGCTGTCTCCTTGCCAACAAGACCGCTTCCACACAGTAATCCGCTGTTGCCTGGCCCACAAAAGCGGGACTGACTTGCAGTTTCCCGGCAAAAAGATCGCTTACCGGGCAGGCGCCGGGCCTGAACGCCCCAGTACTGGTCGCGCCAAGGATGGACGACGGTCCGCCGTATTGCTGTTCGCCGATCAGCTGCTGCAAAAAGGCATCAAAAAAAATAAACATCCCCAAGGCTCCGGAATCTACGACTCCGGCACGTTGCAGATCAGGCAACTGATGACTCGTGGCAAGCACTGCCTCCTGGAGCTGCCGGCGAATGCTGAAAAAATTCAACTCTTCGCTGGCCGCAGTTTGGAATGCCAGGCAAAGGGCATCAAAGAGACCAAGCATGGTTCCCGCACAAGGAGCAGCAATGGCAGCCCAGGCCTGATCACGCCCTATCTCAGCCTGTCTGGCCAGGTCCACCATTCCATGCACCTGCAGAAATTCCCTGAAAAAGACTGAGGCAATGTTTCCGGAATTACCGCTGGCACTGCGGCTCAAGCGAGTGATGGCAGCAGCCATATCTGTATTGCAGTCACGTAAGGGGGCAAGGCTGATGCGCAGGTTGGTACCGGTATCTCCGTCTGCTACGGGAAAGATATTGATCCGGTCCAGGAGATCGGCCCACACCGCCAGGTTCTCATAGCCGGCGATACAACTCAGTCCGAGAAAGGTCATGGGGAAGACAACAAAGAAATAATCGCATCCCTGTCGTATTTGCCGCTCTTGGTGAGGGGAATATGAGAAACTTTTTTGATCAATCGCGGCCGGGCAAGGGGCTCCAGAGATGCGGCGAGTCCTTTCTTCAGGAGCCCCAGATCAAGACCCTGGCCACAGACAAGGGCGGCAATGCGGTTTTGCCGGCCACCCGGATCAGCAAGGGGGACAACCACACATTCTTGCACCCCGGGCTGCTTTTGTAATACATCGCGTATTTCATCAAGATCAACACGCTCGCCCCCCACCTTGGTGATGGCATCTGCCCGGCCGTGCAGAGAAAAGCTGCTTTCCCCCTGCGCCTTCACCCGGTCACCGGAAAGGAAATAGCCTTCCTGGTTTCCAGGCACATCCGGAGAGAGAAAGGGTGAGCGGACATAGAGACGCTCTTCTCTGATCTTCCACTCTACAGGCTCAAGGGGGGTGAAATATTCCTGTCCCTCCTTCCTGTTGCGAGTGGCAAGGCCACCGGTTTCTGTAGAGCCATAGACCTCAACAATGGGGACCTCGTTCCTCAGACAAAAATCTTCATTGTCTCCCTGCTCAAGCATGCCGGCAGAGGAGAAGGCCAGGCGCAGCAGCGTAGCGGTATTCCTCCCCCGCAAGGCCCGATAATGGGCTGGCACACTGGCAAAGACAGTAGCCGCTTCCTGCTCCACAACAGTGACGATCTCGGTCGGAAAGCATGGGGTCTCGGCCACCACTTTCGCTGAGGCGACAAGGGGAATGAGGACAGAAAAAAGAAGGCCGTAGATATGATAGGGAGAAATAGTTGCAGCAATGCAATCCTGAGGCCCGATGCCATAGCGGTGAGCCATATAAAAGGCCTCGCCAAAGATATTGCCTGCTGTTTTTGACCAGATCTTCGGTGCTCCGGTGGAGCCGCCGGTAAAGAGACGAAGCAGTTCCCTCCGGGCAGCGCCTCCCGCCCAGGAAAGAGGCGTGAAGCCCCCCTCAGATGGTGCAGAGAGACATTCCGTGCCCGGCGGAAGCTCCCGTTCCCCATCGACAATTGCGGCCCTGAAGCCGGTAAGTTCCTGCATCTGCTGCAAGGCCCTGGCAGAAAAGCTGTGGGGAAGAAGGAGGACCGAACCAGTGGCAAGAGCGGCCAGCAGAGCAGCTGCGATGAGGCTCTTCTCCTCGGCAGCCAGGCAAAAAGGGGTGCCAGCATACTGGGGTTTGGCAAAGATTGTAGCGAGGCGCCCCGCCAGCACATGCACTTCGGCAAAGGTCGCCCCATGGCTGACAAACTCATGCTCCGGAGAGTGCGGCCCCTGCAGGAGTTCGGCAAGCAAAGAATCCAATCGAGCCACAGAGAAAGAACCAGACATCTCAGCGGACACCTCGACCAAAGGCCTGATCGGCCAAGCTCCTGTCACGGGGAACAAAGGTACCATCTGCCATTTCCTTTTCCACCACCTGTTTAAAGAGTTTAAACATCTTCAGCTCCTGCGACTCCTCCCGGTAAAAGGAATTCCAGGCCAGATCAAGCAATTCCTGCAAGCGTTGTGAACTCATCTGTTTGGGCTGATAGACGACCTTATCCGCCGAATAGTCATTCCAGTCTTTGGAGAGAATACGGCCCTGCGCCTCCAGTTCCTTATAGGCCTTGGTATGGGGAAAGGGGGTCAACACCGTAAATTCAGCAAGATCCAGTTCAATTTCAAGGAGAAAATCGATCAGCTCTTTGATAAAGTCCTCACTGTGACTGTCAAGCCCCAGGAGGATCGTCCCCTCAACCCCGATACCGTGGTCATGGTAGCGTTTAATCCGCTCCCGGATATAGTCCGAGGTATCAAAAACCGCCTGATACACATACCAGGCGCCGGCCTGGGCAGCCAGATTGAGGATCTCGGGTTTATCTTCAATGGGATGCGAACACCACTTCTTTTTCAAGGGGATCATCTCCCGAAAGAGATCTTTTTCCCACTGGCTGTCCTGGGAAAGTGAGTTGTCCACAACAAACATGCGATTATTGTCAATCCCTGCCATCTCGGCCACTGCCACATCAATGGGCCGGGGCCTGAACTCCCGCCCACCGAGGAAAGAGACCGCACAGGGATAGCAGTTAAAACGGCAGCCACGGGAGGCATGAACCAGATCAACCATCTGCACCCCCTTGTAATTATAGAGCTGCCGGTTGAGAATATCTCTGCGGGCCGGGCCGACCAGGGCGATATCCGGCCTGGCATCCATATAATCATAACAGGGTTTGAGTTTCCCCTGCCTGAAATCGGCCAGCACCTGCTCCATCCGGCCCTCGGCCTCACCAAGAAAAACGGAATCGGCATGTTCCATGGTTTCCTGGGCATGGAGCATGGTGGCAATGCCCCCAAAGATGACTTTAACCCCTTTTTTCCGGTAGCAATCGGCAATCTCCCAACCCCGTTTCACCTGCACGGTCAACATCATGGAGATACCGACCATATCAACGGGATCATCAAAATCAATGGTCTCCAGATTTTCATCAACAAATTCAACATCGACAAAATCAGGCAGGGCGGCAGCAAAGACCACAGGCCCGTGCGGCGGCAGATGAAATTCTGTCTGCCTGGAGAGCTTGGCCCATTTGGGATAGATAAGCTTAAATTTCATATTTTTTCAGCACTGATCAGTGTCATGGTTAAGGTGTAGCCGCGCAAACCGGATGCGGTGAGTTCCAGGGTTTTGGGTATCATCTCAGCAGCCACGGAAAGGGGAGGTCCGGCAACGATGCTCCGGGTTCTGTTCAGATCGGGACCATAAATATTCATGCCGCTGCTGCCGTCTTCATGAAAAAGAATATCAATGACCTGGCCGTCTTCACCAAAATAGCGACAAACAGAGTCACCACCGACAAGTAATCCGCTCAGGGCAGGCTTTTCTGCAGGCGGCAGAAAGATGGTCTGCACATCACGCATCAGGCCCCTGGCAAATTCAGGATTGTCAAAGGGAGGCAGTGCCCGGCTCACTTCAAGTGTCTGGTCAAGCACGGCCTCAAAAAGGACAAAGCCTTCCACACCGAGAAGGGCACACTTGAGCGTTGGCCCATCAAGGACCGTAACCCCGATTACCGTAGCGCCCCCCCCGGCAGCCATTTCGAAGGCAATGGAATGGACAAACTGCCATCGTCCGGCAACAAATTTTGCCGCACATCGCTGTTCCAGTTTCCTGGTCTGAGTGCTGTCAATTCCATTCAGCTCTGTCAATTCCGGGAGAAGCAAGGGCTGTCTCCCGGAACAGGCCGTCAGCAACAGGAGAAGAAGAAGAGAAAAAACAGACTTCATGGGTGGGTAAAGATTGCTGCCGAAATCTTTTCATTGAGGGCAGCGTCGGAGAAAATCAGCTTGGTCAGAGAATCCGCGCCTTCATACAGAACCACCGATTCCATCAGGCCGGACTGATCAGCCAGTCGGAGTTCAATACGACTGATGATCTTGGCCAGTACCGCTTCTTTGGGACTGAGAATAATTAGGCCATCATCCTGAACCGTAGCCCGAAAGGTGGGAGTGTCAGTGATATGGCCATCCAGCCAGCCAGTGATCTCCTGGAGGACAACCTGCATGGAATCCACCCCCAAGCCACGTTCTTCTACAAATTTGCCGTTCGCCTCTATGAACTTACGGATGCGGCCCTCATGCATAAGGAGAACGGAGTGAATGGGGGTAAGGTATTCCCAACGTAAGGATCCGGGGGCCTGAAAGATAAAGACCCCCTGGGAAAGAATAGGACGGACAAGGATGGGCAGGTGCTTTTCCTGGGTAAAATGAGCCCGCACCGAATCCACACGAACAGGGGCCTGAGCCGTGACTTCCACTGCCCGGGCCTGATGAAAAAATCCTATCCCTGCGCCCAGCAAAAAAACGATCAGCAACCGGCGCATGGCTAACACATCCCACCATTAACTGAAACAACCTGACCGGTCACATAGGAAGCATCGTCGGAGCAGAGGAAGACCACAACCTTGGCCACTTCAGCGGGTCTGCCGATTCGGGCCATGGGAATCATGGTTTTAATATACTCCTTGGGAGCATCTTTTATCATATCAGTCTCTATAAGTCCCGGGGCCACCACGTTGACCCGAACCCCCAGCCGCCCCACCTCTGAGGCAACGACCCTGCTGGCAGCGGTCAGTCCGGCCTTGGCCGCCGAATAATTTGCCTGGCCTCGATTGGGCATGAGTGCCGAGGCCGACGACAGAGAAATAATAACCCCGCTGCGCTGACGCACCATTTTTTCGATGACCGGTCGGGTCATATTATAAAACCCATTGAGACTGGTATCAACTACAGACTGCCAGTTCTCCGCTTCCATCATCATAAACAGGCCGTCACGGATAATTCCAGCATTGTTGACCAGGACATCAATCCTGCCCAGTCGCTGAACTATGTCCTCAATCACCTCTTCTGCCTTGCCACCATCACGGACATCAAAGGCATAGATCTCACCACGACTCCCCTGCTCTTCCACCAGAGCAAGAGTCTGTTCCGCTCCGACCTTATCCGTCTGGTAATTGATCACCGTATAATACCCGGCCCGGGCCAGTTCCACAGCAATGGCCCGGCCAATCCCCTTGGACGCACCGGTAATAATCGCCACTTTCTGCTTATTGTCTTCTTGCATAATCACTTTCCACTTTCCCCTCTTTCTAGGAGCCTGTCGGACTTAGACATAAATCCGACAGACTCCTAGGCCTGAAAGAGTTGTAAGGTCATTTCCCCAATAAGTCTCTCGTCCAGATGGACCACACAGGAGACTTCCCGGAGATTTTCATAGTTATGACTGTTCTCTGAACGGGTATACACCCTACTGCCCAGAGCAATATGTTCAATATAAAAATGGGCCCGCTTCACGCCCACCAACCAGCCCATCTGATTGGAATCGATGCCTTGACTTTTAATCCGCTCCAAACCGTTACAGACCCCGGCAGTCTGAGCTGCCAGTTCCACCATGATTAAGGCCTGGACACCATTTTCATCGACCAAGGGATAGGATGCGCTGATCAGAGAAGAGGTCAGGGCATGACGGGAGTCCACCTCTACAATCTCATCAATAAGCACCATCGCATCACGATGAGGGAGTAAATCATCCAGGGTAATACCGGAAAGTTCTGTTGTTGTCATGAATTTTGGAAAAAATTTCTCTATTTGTTGAGAATCGACTCTCGTAACACTGGAGTTCAGAGTACAGAGGTCAGTATATTGCCCAACTCTCTCATATCAAAGGGCTTGGCAATTGAGGCCACGAAACCGTGTTCACGACAATTTGCCATGACCGGATCGTTTGAATAGCCGCTGGCAACAATAATCTTGGCCTGGGGATCGATTTGCAGGAGTTTCTGGGCCGCCTCCTGTCCCCCCATACCACCGGGTATGGTCAAATCCATTATCACCAGATCGACAGGTGTGCCAAGATCCCGCAACGCTTGATACCTCCTGATCGCCTCCTCACCATCTGAAACCGGTACCGCTTCATGACCGAGAGCGATGAGCTGTGCTCCAGCCACATCCCGCAGCATCTCTTCATCATCCATGATCATGATTCTGGCAGCCTTGCCGGCTACCACTATTTTTGACTTTTCGCTGATACTGACAGTTTTCGAAAGGACCGCAGGGAGGTAGATGGTAAAGGTCGTGCCCTTACCAGGAATGGAGTCAACTGTTAGATATCCCTCATGTTTATTAATTATCGAGTGACAGATAGCCAGACCGAGACCGCTCCCATACTGTTTAGTCGAAAAATAGGGATCAAATATCTTGTCAAGGATATCAGGGGGGATACCAATGCCGGAATCTTGAAGGATAATACGGACGAAATGCCCTTCCTGCGCACTTAACAGGACCTCGCTTGCGGGATCGACGACATTCGTACAGTTAATCCTGATCCTGCCTCCTTCCGGCATAGCATGGTCAGCATTTAAGATAATATTCTGAATAACCTGGCTGATCTGACCAGAATCGACATCCACCGCCCAGAGACCTTCTGCAAAGAAATAATCACAGGCAATTTTGCTTCCCTGCAAGACAAAGGCAGCGGACTCTCTGACCAATTCAGGCAGAGATGTTGATTCCCGGACAGGATCCCCCCCCTTGGAGAAAGTGAGCAACTGGTGGGTAAGCTTCCCTGCTCTTCTCGTTGCCTTCTGAGCATCACTCAACAAGGAGGCCGCCTCTTCATCTTTTTCCGCAATTCGAAAGTGGGCCAGTTCAATATTGCCAAGAATCCCGGAAAGAATGTTATTAAAATCATGAGCTATCCCTCCGGCCAAGACCCCAAGGGATTCCAATTTCCTGATTTTGAGCACTTCCTCTTCCATTCTATATTCATTGGTCACATCTCTGAATACGATAACCACACCAACAATAGTGGACATCCGGTTCCTGATCGGCGCACCACTATCGGCTATCGTCTTCCTGCTCCCGTCTTTGGCAATGAGAGCTGTATGGTATGCCAGATTGATTTTCCTGGCCTGTTCAATAACTCTCTGCACAGGACTTGGACATCGCTCGCCGGTCTTCTCATTGATGATGTGGAAAACAGTCTCGGCCCTTTGCCCTCTCGCCTCTTCATCAGACCAGCCGGTCAGCTTTTCAGCCACCTTGTTTAAAAAGGTAATCTTTCCATCTGTGTCAGTGGTGATCACCCCGTCGCCAATACTGCGCAGGGTGACGGACAGCAGCTCTTTTTCCTTCTGCAGGGCAGCTGCTGCTTCTTTGCGCTCTGTGATATCACGCAGCATTCCCAGGATCCAGGTCTGATCATTTTTTCTGAAGACAGAGGCATTGATCTCAACAGGGGTAATATGCTTATCAAGATCTATGTAGTCAATCTCCAGGTTTCGAATCACACCTTCACTGTAACACCTGGCCAGTCCCCGACGATTCCGTTCCCGGTCATGTTCAGCTGTCCATTCAAGAACAGAACGGCCTTTGATCTCTGCAAAATTTTTGTATCCGGCCAAACGAACATATTCCGAGTTGGTCTCATAAACAATGCCGTATTTGTCAACTACAAAATAGGCTGTATCAGTGGTCTCAATGAGTGTCCTCAGTTTTTCTTCACTTCCCCGCAGGGCCTCCTCCACCAATTGCTGCTGCTGAATCTGAGCAGTGAGCTGCTGGTTAACATCTTTCAGCTCTCCTGTTTTTACAGCCACCTGTCTTCTCAAAAGTAAGGAAATGGCAAAGACTAAAACAAAGAGACCACCAATAATCAGCAAGGCTGGTTGTATCCAGGCTGGAATCCTGACCACGTGACTCTGTCCGAACCACTTCTCAAGAGACTGATAGTAGACAGAATCCTTATTTTTCCGGAGAATCTGGAGATGATGATCAATGGCCTGGAGGAGGTGACTGTTTTTCCCTTTCGGAGCTGCGTAGCGAACCTCAATGGGATTAAAAATCATCGGTGTTGTTTCCACCTGAAAACGATGGGCGTTCTGCATGGCATACATTCGGTTGACCACACCAACATCCACCGTTCCCCTCTCCACCTGTACCAAGACGTCATCATAGTTTTTCACATACACCAACTTCACATCCTTACCGAATTTCTCCATGAGATCGATAAAGACTTTGGCATGGATATCTTGTTCCAGGAGGGCGACCGTTTTCCCGTCAAGATCAAGGATAGACTCAACTGCGGCACCAGGATGCCGGTAAAGCCTTCCCCAGTTGGTAAGCAAAGTCTGCTGCGGATAGCTGAATATCTTCGCCCGCTCAACAGACATGGCAATGGCGACCTGCAGGTCTATCTCCCCCTTTTCAAGCCTCTCCAGACACTCAGGCCATGACCCCTCTTTGAACTGCAGATTCCACCCTTCCTGACTGGCGATATAACGGAGGACATCAATGGTAAGGCCCTGGAACTCTCCCGCTTCATCTTGAAAAACGAGTGGTTTATTACTGTACACACCGACCGTCACCTGCTCCGCAAGGGCAGAATTCGAGACTGCGAAAAAAAGAAAGACGCCAATGAAGCAAGTAAAAAAACACTTTTTGCAAGAGGTTGCAGGGGAAAGAGATGATAGGAAGGCTTTCAATTTTTCCTGCTTCAGCATACACAACCTCTTACTGACGAAATGACGAAAAAGAATAGAGCTCGAAAAATTAATCAGTTACAATGAGTATAACTTATTTTCATATGACTGGCTATTCTCACTTTTCCCCCTCGGCAATTGACACACCGATTGAGTACGTTGACCTTCGTCGCTGCCACTCTGCTCCAGCTGCAAAAAACACTTCCAACTGTTCTACTTTATTTTATTTGAATGACAACAACTAAGGAGATCTCCGTCACAAAATTCCACCTGTTTTTCCAAAACCGGATCGATGTCTGGCAGTTACCCAGCAGCCCAAACCGCTTTTGCCTCTTCAGCGGGGAGCAGGCGCCCATATTTTCTCGCTTTTCCTCTCTGAATTGACACACAAGAAACGCTTCACCTCTCTCTGCTCTGCCCCATGCCAGAGGATCTGCCGGTGTTCTCGAGTGTTGAACATTTCCCTCAGCGTAACTACACAGCAACACTTCATCTTCCTCCACTCAGGTCTTCTCGAAGAGCACGAGTAGCATCGAAGGCCTGACTGAACGAAGAGAAAGCACTGCACACCAGGTACCGAGCAGTTGTTTGCCTTGTATTGGCCGTTACCTGAATAATTACGCCTCAGTTGCCAAATCAGATGACAAATAGTTATGGCCGTTATAGTATGATTTTGACATTACGCTGCCATACGGAGAGCAAAGACAAGCATCCTCTTTTGCCTGGTTCTCTACTCCATACGATTATTCACTGATTCGATAACGCTGCCCTGAAACCTGAAAAAAAAATAAAAGAACATGGATACCTTAACAGAAGAACTGAAAAACAAACTCATAGAAATCCTCAACCTGACCGATGTGAGCCCTGAAGATATTGATGAAAATGAGCAACTGGTGGGTGGTGAGCTGGGCATTGACTCCATTGATGTTCTGGAGATGGTGGTCATGGTTGAAAAAGAATATGGCGTTGTCATTAATAACAAGGAGATCGGCGAAAAGGTCTTTTCTACCCTTGCCGCACTTGCCGAATACATTCACAGCAACTCACCCCGCCTCTCTTCTTGAATAGAAACAACGTCTATATTGCCGGGGCTGGGATCCTCAGTCCCCTTGGTATTGGCCTCGAGGCCACGGAAAAAGCGCTGCGGGAAAACAGGTCAGGGATTGGTCCGCTTGGGGTTTTCTCCATCCGACACCCTCCTGCCCTGCCCGTAGCAGAGGTCCAGGAGCTAGCCGATTCCCCCCTTCCCCGGACCCACACCCTGGCCATCCAGGCTGCCCTGCAGGCCATGGGTGATCGCAGGGAGGCACCGGATGCAATCATCCTCGGCACCACCACCGGCGGCATCCTGAGCACGGAACAGCTGCTCACTGACAAAGTACAGAATCCTCAGAAATATAGCTACCACGGCCTGTCCACCGTGGCCGAGGCCGTTGCCAGACAACTTCGCTGCCCCGGCAAAGCTCTCACCGTTTCCACGGCCTGCTCCTCTGGGGCTGTGGCCATCAGCCTGGCCTTAAAAATGCTGCAAAGCGGAAAGGCCGAGTGGATTCTTGCCGGGGGGGCAGATTCACTCTCCCACTTGACCTATTTCGGATTCCACTCCCTCCAGCTTGTCGATCCCGGAGGCAGTAAACCCTTTGACAAAAATCGACAGGGCATGTCCGTGGGTGAAGGTGCGGCCCTGCTGCTTCTGACCACGACGAAACCCGAAAAACCACTGGCTCAACTCCTTGGCGCAGGTCTATCCTGCGACGCCTACCATGCAGCCGCTCCTCAGCCCCAAGGAAAAGGGGCCGCCAAGGCAATGCAGACGGCCCTGGAAAATGCTGGTCTGACAGCGGACGATATCGATTATATCAGCCTGCACGGCACCGGAACAGCTGATAATGACCGGGCAGAAGCCAAAGCGGTCAGTGATCTCTTTCCGCAGCCACCTCCACTTTCTTCGATTAAGGGCGCCACCGGTCACGGCCTGGCCGCAGCAGGGGCCATTGAAGCGGTGGTAGCCGCGCTGGCTATCGAAAAAAGCTTCCTGCCAGCCAACACCGGTTACCGTGAAGCCGACCCTGAACTGCAGCTCACTCCCCTTGACAAGCCTGTCAGCCATTCAACAGCAGCCGTCCTCTCCAACTCATTTGGTTTTGGCGGCAACAATGGCTGCCTGATCATTGGCCGACCCGATACCTTTGCCGCAGTCCGGCCCCTCCTCCAAAGTGCTCCTCTCAGCATTCTCGGCACCTCCTGCATCAGCGGCGCCGGTAACAAAGAGGCGAGTATGAGCCGTCTTTTGCAGGGAAAATCCATGGCCGGCATGCTTGACCTCGATGCCATCTCAAAAAATCTTCCCACCAGAAAGATACGCAGGCTGAAACGCCTTTCCCGACTTGCTCTGTCCCTGGCCGCTGCAGCCTATGACGATTCAGGCCTGACGCAGCCCCCGAAGAGTGTCTTCATGGGCACTGGCTGGGGGGCACTCTCCGAGACCTACGACTTTCTCAAAAAGTTACGGGACACAGAGGAACAATTTCCCAGCCCCATCGATTTTGTCGGATCGGTTCACAACAGCGCTGCCGGCCAGGTGGCGATCATGTTTGGATCCACCATGGCAAACATCACAACCAGCGGTGGCGATTACTCCTTTGAGCAGGCAGTGCTGGCAGCAGAGACAATGCTCGATGATACCTCCCCTCCTGCCTTTGTCCTCAGCGCCGACGAGGGCCATGACCAATTTTCACCACTTTTCGATCCATCCATCCAACCGGGAGCCCCCCTGGCGGACGGTGGTGGCGGCTTTTGTCTGTGCAGAAAAGCGATACCGGGAAAGGTGGCGCTCCAGATCCCCTTTTACCGTCCGGCCGCTGCCCCAGGAGTTCTCGACGCCCTGGTAAATGCCCTGGGAGGTGCAGAGAGGCTGCGAAACCAAAACGGTCTCATACTGGCGGGCATCCCAGCCTGTTCAAGCAAAGATGGGGAACAGCAACTGCTCGAGTTCCTCAACAAAACAATGCTCTCTGTTCCTGTTCTCCACTACCGGGAGATGAGCGGAGAGTTTGCCTCTGCCTCAGCGCTGGCGGCCGTCATGGCTGTCCATTTTCTCGAGACAGGGCTCTTCCCTCCCCCCCTTGCCTCTCAAGGCCGAGAGGGTCTTTTACCTGCTGCCAAAAAAGTACTGGTCCTGGGCCTGGGTACGACCATTACGGCCATGGAGTTTTGGATTCAGTGAAAGTCCTCCTCATCTCCCCCAACACCCTCACGGTTCCCTACCCTGTTTACCCCATAGGCCTTGACTATGTTGCAGGCTGCCTCGCAGCTGAGCATCAGGTGGAGATAGCGGACCTGAACATCATCGACCGAGAGGGCCTGGCATCACTGCTTCTTGACTTTTCCCCGGACATTATCGGCCTCTCCCTGCGGAATGTGGACAATACCGAGATTGAGACCCCACTCTTTTTCATTGAAGAGTATAAAGAACTGGTCGCCTGGTTACGAGCCCGGAGCCAGGCAGTTCTGGTCTGTGGCGGAGCGGGATTCACCATCCTGCCCCAGGAGATCTTTGCTGCCCTTGACCTTGATTACGGCATCATCGGCGAAGGAGAGCGATTTGGCCTCCTTGTAGATGCTCTGGCAAACAAGCACTCACTCTCAGACATTCCTGGACTGCTCAGTCATTCAGGACCAGCCCAGGTACCTGCCCCCTGGACTGGCAAACAGCAGAGACACGTTCCCCGGAGCACCGCCCATTATCAGTTTTACCTGGACCATGGCGGGATGCTGAACCTGCAGACCAAGCGCGGCTGTTCATTTCGCTGCATCTACTGCCCCTATCCCCACATTGAAGGAAAAACGCAGCGACTGCTCCCACCGGACGAGGTGGCCCGCACCGCACTTGGCCTGGAGCAGGCCGGAGCAAAATATTTTTTCATCACCGATTCCATCTTTAACTCAGATATCGGCCACAGCCTGGCGGTGGCAAAAGCCTTTCAACAATGCGGTGTCTCCATTCCCTGGGGTGGTTTTTTTGCGCCGCTCAAGCTGCCAAAGGGTTATTTCAAGACCATGCACGAGGCCGGTCTCAAACATGTGGAGTTCGGCACCGAATCCCTTTGCCGCAAAATGCTGCAGAACTACCGTAAACCCTTCCAGCCAGAAGATGTCCTGACTGCCCACAGACAAGCCCTGGACGCCGAACTGCACGTGGCACACTATTTTCTCATGGGCGGACCTGGCGAGTCGGAAAACACGGTCCAGGAAACATTGACCAACATCGCATCTCTGAACAAAACCGTCCTCTTCTTTTTCACCGGCATCAGAATCTATCCCCACACCGCTCTTTATGATCTCGCACTTGCTGAAGACCAGATTTCAGCGACCACTGATTTGTTAAAACCCGTTTTCTATGAAAGCGATGCCATCACTCATCAGGCAATTGAAAAAGCTATTCTCCATCAAGCTGGAAAACGTATCAACTGGATTGTGGGCTCCGGCGGCACCGAAGCAGCAGCCACGGTAAGTAAAATGCATCAGCGTGGCTACACAGGACCACTGTGGGAATATTTGATTCGATAGCTCTCTTCTTTTGGGGTATGATGGGCTCGAAAAACAGACACGGAATGCATGACACTGTACAGACAAAGCCCCTTTCTCTGCGTCCTTGTCGAGAATTTGCAGAAAGAGTTGCAGACCAATTGAAAAAAAAAAACATTCTTGGTACAAGCAAGAGATTTCTCCATGTGGTATTCATACATTACAATTCAGCAGAGCGATGATGGTGCGATTACGGCAAAAGTAACAACCGATTCGCAGTCGCCTTGGTTTGCAGGACATTTCCCGGGTGATCCTATTTTGCCCGGCATAGCCCAGCTGAAGATGGTGACAGATGTCATCGCCAAAGCTCTGGAGAAAGATCTGCACTTGATTGGTTTAACAAGAATTAAATTTAAAAAACTTATTCGGCCAGGAGTTATGCTCGATATCCATGCCAGTAGCACGAAGCAAGAGAACAACTTTTCTTTCCGTATCACCAGTAATCGGGAAAACGTCTGCTCCGGTACACTGACACTGGCCGCCAAACAGGAGGTAGAAATTCACCAGTCCACTCTCACCTGACCAGCATGGCCTGTGGAAGAGGCAATAGACTCTCCGGGCCTGAGCAAGTGAATCTGTGGTACCGTACCCCTAATACTGTATTGGTTAAACAAAATCAGTGATGTACCCGGCGCATTATTACAACAGGAGAATTAAAAGAAATTCATGAACACAGATATCAGTCAGACCATTACCCGTATTGCCGAAATCATCATCAACGAACTCAAACTCGAAGATGTGACCCCAGAGACCTTTGATGCTGATCTCGATCTCATTGATGAGGTCGGTGTTGATTCCATGGACCTGGCAACCATTGCTCTCGTCCTCCGTGATGAATACGGAATCAGAATTGACGAAGATGACTACCCCAAGTTGACAACTATCCGCATTATTGCCGAATATATCGACAACAAGTTAAAAAGCGACGACTGAGTGATGGATCAAGGCGCAACAAACAGAGTATACAAATTTTCGGAGATCATAGCCGACCCGGCCATTGGTGCCTGTTGGCAAAAAGTACGCAAATATTTTTTCCTCCGCGAATCCACCTACGATATGAGCAATCGCTGCAATATCCGTTGCGAAGGCTGCTACTATTTTAATGGCGAGAAACAGTTTGCCAAAGAAAACCTCAATGTTAGCGACTGGAAGCATCTCATGGAGGGTGAAAAGGAACGGGGAATCACCTTTGTTGTCCTGGCCGGTGCCGAACCATCCCTGGTGCCGCAGTTGTGCCAGACCTGCTACGATGTGATTCCTCTGGGCTGCATTGCCAGCAATGGCCTGAATGTGCTGCCCAGAGAGATCGATTACCGCATCCATATCTCCGTCTGGGGCAATGACCAGACCAGTCTTGAAATCAGAAAGGCCAAGGATATGCTGGCCAGACAGATGGTTAATTACCAGGATGACCCGAGGGCAGTCTGGGTCTACACCTTTACCCCGGTCAATATCGACCAGGCCCGGGAAGTAACCGAGCTCCTGGCGGCCAACGGCCAGCAGATCACCTTCAATATGTTTTCATCGCCGGTGGGATACAGCGGCCATCTGCGGCACACCCCCGAAACCCTGGCTCACACCCGTGCCACCATGAGTGAGCTGCTTGCCGAATTTCCGCAGACAGTACTCTTTTCCCCTTATAATATAGTGGCCCACACCCACACCCGGGGCCTGCATGATCTTTTTTCCTGCTCCTACCCCCGGATGAACCCATCCACCGCCATTGGCCTGGGCAGATCCTTTCGCCAGTATCGCACCGATCTGCAGTGGGATCGTGCCGCTGCCTGCTGTGTCCCCGATACAGACTGCGATGACTGCCGCCATTATGCCGCCGGCAGTGCCGTGGTCACCGCAAGGATGTACCGCCACGCCACCGACCCGACCACCTTTTCCGCCTGGCTGGATTACGTGGATACCTATCTTGCGGTCTGGGTCAGGGGATACGAAAAGAGTGCTCCACTCTGCAAGCAACTGATTGAACCACCGGACTTAGTTGAGAGTTGAGAGTTGAAAAACACTTGCTATTGGTCCCTGATCTTTTACTGAAAATTTTACTCGACCTTCCCTATCATGAAAACAGTCAGCTCCCTCCTCGACGACCATTGGTATGAGCGCTACAAAAAAATATCCAGGCTCAATATCCGCAGTTCCATATATGACGTGACAGACCGCTGCAACCTGCGCTGTAAGGGATGCTTCTTCTTTTCCTCGGGTGAACATGAACGGGCTTCAGAAGAAAATGACGTCAGTAAATGGCATGCCTTTGTCGAAAAAGAAATGGATCGCGGCGTCAATCTGGCCATCCTCATCGGCGGCGAGCCCACCTTATGTCTGGACCGCATTGAGGCCTTTTACCAGCGCTTACCCACCTTCTGTGCCACCAATGGCCTGATCAAGGTGCCCAGAGACCGTTTTCCGGACATGATGGTCGGCCTCTCCTTGTGGGGGGATGAAGAGGATGAAATAGCCCTGCGCGGCAAAGACACCTTTAAAATCACCAGCGCCAATTATGCAGGAGATCCTCATGCCTATTACCTCTATACCATTACCCCCAAGCAACTGGGCAAAACAGGGAAAATAATCCAAAAGATCAAAGATATCGGCCTGAAGGTGCACATGCAGCTCCTCTCCAACGACGAGGGCGTGGACGGCTTTTCCTGGAAACCCGAAGAACTGATCGCCGTGCGGGCAGAGATGGATGCCATGCTTGATGCCTACCCGGAAACGGTTATCTCCTCGAAGTACTATCACAAGGTCATCACCACCGGCCGGATGCTCGACAGAAAATTCGGCTGGATGGAGTGCCCTTCGGTAACAGAGCCCATCGACAAACGTGATCCCCGCCCGAAACGTCTCACCAACTTTATCCGCTGGGCATCGGATCTGGAGACCATGCACCGCTGCTGCACCTCTGAAACCCGTGACTGTTCGACCTGTAAGGATGGCGCGGCCCATATGAGCTGGGTCATGGTCAACAAACGGGCCCACATCAACACCACAGAAGACCTCCAGAACTGGATAGAGGTGTATGAAATGTTTGCCAAGCTCTACCAGTTTATCCCCTGGTAACCAAAACCGATGAAGAGCAGCAAACCTGTCATCATCGGCTACGACGCCATCTCTGCCCTGGGAATCGACCTGGATGGGCAATGGCAGCGAGCCCTGCGAGGAGAAAGCGGTATCGGACCGCTGAGCCGTTTTCCGCTGACCCATGATTTTCCTGTCCGTATTGCCGGTCAGCTGGCGGACATTGACCATCTCCCTTATCCCTTTCTCTCCGCCAGGCATCAGGCCAGCTGGAGCTCGCCGGTATTCAAATACAGCATGCTCTCTGTTGCCCGGGCCCTGGAACGAAGCGGCCTTGAGATAAGCCCTGAACTCGCGCCCAGAGTTGCCGTCACCTATAGTTCAGCCATTGGCGGCCTGGATGCAGTCCTGCATGCCGACCGTCGCCTGCAGGCAGAGAACAAGCTCCCTCCGCCTTACGCAAACCCCAACTCCTGTATCAACATGGTTGGCGGCAAGATTGCCATCCTGACAGGAGCACAGGGACCGATTGTCTCACCCATCACTGCCTGTGCCACCGGCCTCACCTCCATGATTACCGGCGCCATGTTTCTGGCCCAGGACAGAGCCGATGTAGCCATCTGCGGCGCAGTTGATTTTGCCCTGGTCGAACCCATTGTCGCCGGTTTTTACACCATGAACGGCGTATACAACCCAAAGGATGGTCAGGAAGAGGAAGCGCCGCAGGCCGCAAGCCGCCCTTTTTCCCTGAATCGGCGAGGCTTTGTCCTCTCAGAAGGGGCAGGCGCTGTAATCCTAGCCAGCCGGAAATTTGCCGAAAGCCATGGCCTTCCCTTCAGCACCGAACTGGCCGGCTGGGGTATGACCTCGGATGCCCACCATTTTGTGGCCCCCTACTTCCAAACCATCAAGAAATGCATGCAGGATGCCATAGAGGATGCAGGCATCAGTCCGGCAGATATTGCGGCCATCAACGGCCATGCCGCCTCAACCCGGGTCGGCGACAAGGTCGAATATGATGCCCTGCGGGCACTCTTTGGCAACAGCATGCCACCCGTCTCCGCCAATAAATCCCTTATCGGCCATGCCATGGGTGCATCCAGCGTCATTGAATCCATCTTTGCCATCCAGGGCATGAAGGAGGATGTTCTCCTTCCCACCATCAACTACCTCCCTGACCCGGAAATCGAGATAGACTGTGTGGCAAATACAAAAAGACAACTCCCCCAGGAGTATGTCCTGAAAAACTCTTTCGGCTTTGGCGGCTGTAACAGCTGTGCTGTATTGAAAAGGGTAAATTGAAAGCCACGCCAATACGTTTATGAAAGCACCACAAAACAGAAGAGTCTTTGTTGTCGGCTACAGCGCTGTCACCCCCCTTGGCAGCACCTTCAACAAAACCTGGCAGGCCGCAGTTGCAGGAAAGGCAGGATTTCGCAGAGTAAGCAGGTGCGAGACCGACAGCCGCAGTAATGTGGTGGGAGAAATACCGGACTGGGACCCGACCCAGTTTTCCTATGTCAGCCGCAAAGAGGCCTCTATCTGGGATGCCGCCTATGTCTTTCTTACCATGGAGGCCTGTAAAGAGGCACTTGCCCATGCAGGCCTGGAAATGGACAGGCAGACCGGGCCCAGAACCGCCTGTCTGATCGGTTCGGCATTAAACGGTACCGACTCCTACCGTATTGCCATGGACAACTATGTCAACCGGGGACCGTTTAAGGTCAGTCCCTATCTCCTGCCCAATGTCTGTGCCAACCTCCCTGCCGGCAAGGCCGGCATGCTGCTGGGTTTTACAGGGCCTATTTTTTCTCCCCAGGGCGCCTGTGCCTCGGGCAACCATGCCCTGGCCATCGGCGCCAGGATGATCCGTGACGGCGACTGCGATTTTGTCCTGGCCGGAGGTGTAGAGACCTGCCTGATACCAGAGATCATCCAGGGATTCTCCAATATGCTGGCGACAATCAAGGTGGGTCCCAAGGATCGTGCCCATGCCGACCCCACCCAGGCTTCACGGCCGTTCAGTCTCGACCGCAAAGGCTTTGTCCTTTCCGAGGGTGCAGCAGTGCTGGTGCTTGCGGCAGAAGACACAATCAAGGCACTGGGCCTGCAGCCAAAGGCAGAGATCGGTGGAATCGGCTGGACCTCTGACGCCAAGCATTTCACCCGCCCAAACACGGAAACAATAGTCCGGGCAATCCATGAAGCCATTGCTGATGCAGAGATCAGCCCACAGGACATTGGCAGCATCAATGCCCACGGGACCTCGACCCCCACCGGCGATGCCACTGAGGTGGAGTGCCTGCGGCAAGTCTTCGGCAAAGGGATCGGACGTATTCCCATCACTGCCAATAAGTCGCAGATTGGGCACAGCCTCGGCGCTTCAGCGGCCATTGAAGCGGCCCTGTCCATTGAAGCCATGTCCCGATCCATCCTCCTGCCCACCGTGAATCATATTCCGGACCCAGCCTTTGATGACCTCGATGTGGTGCCCAACCAGGCCCGCAACCATGTATACGAGACTGTTCTTTCCAACTCATTCGGCTTTGGCGGCACCAACTGCTGCATTGTCTTCAAGGGAATCTAACCGCCTATCTTTGCAAGAGAAAAACACGATGCGACCCAAACCGTTTATCCCTGAATTACTGCCGGAACATCCTTCCCATGTCCGAGATGGCAACAGCGGCAAGATCTGGCACCGCTGCGAGATGCGGACCCTCTATGTTGATACGGATCGTTCCCAGGTGGTCTATCATGCCAACTACCTCAGATACTTCGAATTCGGCAGGGCATCGCTCATGCGTGAGGCCAACTACCCATATAAGAGCATCGAAGAAAGCGGTTACATCTACCCCATCATCAAAACCGAACTCAACTATTACACCCCTCTCTACTACGATGACCTGATGATTATCCATACCCGGCCGGCAAAGCTGGAACTGGTAAAACTGCAGTTTGATTATTGCATCACCAGGGCAGAGGACGGGGAGATAATCTGCACCGGATACACCAAACACTGTGCCGTAAACAGGGACGGCGTCCCTGTGGAGATCGATGCCAAGACCATCAAGCTCTGGAATCAATTTCCTCGCTCATGATGTCCAGCCGCAGGCCTGTTCAGATCCTGATCAAACCCTGGTTCCACGATCATTGTTTTAACGGAAAAGGTATCCTTCCGGCAGTGGAAATAATGGAGGTCCTAGCTTCCGCTGTCCAGGCCATACGACCTGCCAGTCATCCCTGGGAAATGAGCAAGGCCAGTTTTTCGAAGTTTCTTGAGATTCCCGCAGGGGCGACAGAATTGTCAGCCCTGGTTGAATATGAGGAAAGAGACAAGGACGAGATCTGTAGCAGACTGCTCAGCCGTATACGCCTCAAAAAGATCACCAGAATCAAAGAACATGCACAGATAATATTTTCCACTCATTTCCCGGAAGCGACGAATACAGGCACCACAGATCTTTTTGAGGCCATAGAGACAAGCTGTTCCGTGGCAGCAGAACGAATTTATCGGGAGCTGGTCCCCTTTGGCCCGGCCTACCACACCTTGACCGGGCCCCTCCATCTCTCAGTTCAAGGGGCATGGGGGAGGCTGCAAGCACCACTGCTGAGAGAAGAGGAACAGGAAGCCAAGACCCTCGGTTCCCCCTTCCCCCTTGACGGAGCCATGCATGCCGCCTGTGTCTTTGGTCAGTGGGTTGCCGATTTTGTTCCCTTTCCCGTCGGTTTTTCCAGGCGAACAATCCACACCCCGACACAAGCGGGAGAACAATACCTCACCAAAGTCGTTCTTGTCTCACAGAGCAGAGAGGAACTCATTTTCGACCTTTCCATCTTCGATAGAGCAGGAACACCCTGTGAAACCGTACAAGGGTTACGGATGCGGGATGTCAGTGGAGGAAAAATCACCCCCCCGGACTGGCTGAGAAGCAACCGCTTTGCCAAGAGCTAAGCACTCCCCAGAGCATTGATTGGGGCCCCCCAACGGAGGTGTTTTTTTACAAGACATAAGCGCACCATCGCCGTCTTCCCGGTACCTGGCCAAGCTAACCCTACAGACAACAGCCTACTCCCCATTCCTGGATACTGCGCTTATCAGGATACATCCAACACCTTACGCAGCAGACTAGAAAGTGTGTCTTTAGTCAAAGGCTTCAAGGCAAATTCTTTGATACCCAGTGATTTTGCCATTTGCTCGTCAATACGATTGCTATACCCGGTGCAGAGGATAATGGGAATATCCGGCCGTATCTGGAGCATGTGTCTGGCAAGGTCCGCACCAGTCATGCCCGGCATGGTCTGATCGGTTATGACCACATCGAACGCATCAGGATCATGCTGAAATGTCGCTAAGGCATCGAGACTGTTACGTCGAGCAGTTACCCTATAGCCAAGTCGCCGCAGCATCTCCCGGCCCATCTCAACCAGAAATTCCTCATCGTCTATAAAGAGTATCCGTTCATGTCCCACGGAAACTTTTTCAGCATCTGTAAGACGACTCAATTCTTCCTGGGCCACCACGGGAAAATAGACATGAAAAGTTGTCCCCTGGCCCGGTTCACTTTCGACAGTGATGGCCCCACCGTAATCAACAATAATCCCATGGATGATTGCCAGGCCCAGCCCCGTCCCCTTACCCACTTCTTTGGTCGTAAAATAGGGATCGAAAATTTTATCAAGGACATCGGGCCCAATACCGGAACCGCTGTCACTGACAATCAGTTCCACATAGTCACCAGGTCCAATATTCAAGGCAAGTTGACAGTTCCCCCTATCAATATGGGCGTTTGTCAGAGTAATTGTCAGAATGCCGCCATTCTCTTCCATGGCATGGTTGGCATTGGTGCAAAGGTTCATCAATATCTGATTGACTTGGGTTGGATCAGCGAGAACAACACCACACTGAGAATCAATATCTTCACGAATTCCGATGGTTGTCGGTATGGAAGATCGCAGCATTTTCAATCCTTCTTTGACAAGCGACTGAAGTTGCAGGGGAATTCGTTCAATTTCTGTCTGTCTGCTAAAAGCAAGAATCTGTTGAACAAGATCTGTGGCACGATTGCCGGCCTTAAGGACCTGCTCCAGATCACTGGCAAATAGGGAGTCTGGTGGAGCATCCTCCTGGGCCAATGCTGTATAGCCGAGAATTATGCTCAGAATGTTGTTGAAATCATGGGCAATACCACCGGCAAGAGTGCCGATCGCTTCCATCTTTTGGGCCTGAGCAACTTGAATCTGCAGTCGTTTTTGTTCTGTTACGTCTCGAATAATTCCTTGATAACCAAGAAGTTTACCTCTGCCATTAACCCACAACGAGGCAGACAAAAGACAATTTTTAATACGACCGTCTTTGGTGACAAAATTGACTTGGTAGTCATCAACTGAGCCTTCATTCTCAAGTTTTTCTAATAAAGATACCCGGTCATCCCTGCTCTCATAAATATCTGGGCAATAATTGTATCAATTTCGTTTTCCGTGTATCCCAAAAGGGTGAGCATAGCGGGATTAATATCAATAAAAACGACTTGTTGTGTCGTTGTGAAAATGGAATCTTTCGAACCATTAAAAAGCGACAGGGATCGCTCCTGGCTTTCTCTTAATTTCTGTTCAGTTTTGCGCTGATCTTCTTCCCGTTGCGCTAAAGCAGACGCCATCTTGTTAAACACATCGATAATATATTGAATTTCTGTTTTTTGGCCGGACAAATTTGACTGCCTGAACTTCCCGTCAGCCAACGAGATCATATCTTGCTGCAAATCGTTAAGCGGCCGGACGAGATGACGCTCAAGAAGAAAAGGAATAAAATAAAAGGTGACGACAAGAGTGGCCCCAACTATGCTGAACACTGTGAGAAAAATAATATTCCTCTGCTCTTTCATGGCAACATTGACAAAGGCTAGTTCAATAGAACCAACCAGCGTTTGCCCTCCATATCGAAGTTCATTATTGATATGGACAACTGACTTCCCCTGAAACACTCCTTCATTAGTAATAATCTTCTTAGTATGATCCAGCAGACGCAACCCTATAATATCAGGTGCGTCCAAGGCGAGGATGCTGAGTTTTTTTGTTGCGTTGAGGTCAAAGAGCCAAAGTTGTTGCGTAAAGGCATCTGAGAGATGTTTTGTCTGCAGTTCTATATTATTCTTGAATTCATTTTCTGCTAACCAGACAAAAAAGGCCCAAAAGAGAAGACTGATGACCATATTAACACAAAGAATCACCAGCCCTATCCGTATATTCAGAGTGTTACTGAGACTATGCTGCATTGGAAATCCTCTCCCTTTACGGAACAATCATTTCTACTAAGACATCAGCCCGTATTTTTTCGAAACTACCATCAGCCTTCATCTCTGCCAGACTTTGGGCAATTCCAGGAATGAGGGCCTGATGTTTTTTATGGATGAAGCTATAGCCTGGAACTGCAATCAGGGGTGGCGACAACTTATTGATGGTTGTGAAGTGTGCTTTTTCTATGAGAACATCTCCAATAAGACTATGCTCTAAGACCGTATCGAGCCGGCCTTGGTCGAGCATCTGGAATAAGCGCTCCGCATCCGGTAATATCGTCCTGCTGCCAGGAATATCATCCTCTAACATTTTTATTCCTCCCCTGAAACCGTTATGGTAACTCTTTAACGAGCCCCAACCATCTACCGGGAAGACCTTTTTCTTTGTGTAGACGCTGATAGTTATGTCAATTATGGATTCTGGAATTTGGAGGAGATTGGCAGTGCTATCAGGTGCTATTTTTTTTATATCAGCAACTCTCATAGCATCGCCATCACCATTTGCATTGGCCATCAACAAGGCTCTCTGCGCCGACCCTATAGATTGAACACTGCTTTTTTTGCCAATCCGGCGAAAGGCCTCTTGCAGCCGCAGCTCAACTATCTCTTTGAGGGGGGATTGCACTCCGCTATAAAAAACATAGGTTTTCTCTTTTGCTGCGTCCCAGTACCCTTCCTTCACCAGTTCCCTCAGCGCTGCCTCAAGACGGGGTATTATTACTTCATTCTTTTTATTTACATAATGATAAATGGGTGCAGTAAAGATAAAAGGCTGAAGCTTTCGAATTTTGGCTGCCCTCTCACCCATTTCTCCCAACACCGCATCACTGCTGGCTTCAGTGGCTAATACAATATCGACTCGATTCTGGAGAAGCATTTCGAACAGTGCGGGATAATCATGTGCCATTGTGACCTCAAGACCTTTCATTTTTTTCTGGGTCCAGCGAACACCGAGGACACACCCCACTCTAAGATTCTTCAGCAAGGTATCAGTATAAAAATCGATGTCCTCGTGAATAGTATACACCGCACCATTCAGATCCATCAATTTGACGTTAATACGTCGCAGATTCGGATAGTTTTCTTCAACGGATAGAACCCGGCCGACATCACCATCAACGCTTCCGTCATTCGCACTGAGCAATGATCGATTGTGGGGCAACGGAATAAAATCTGCTTTAATCCCTGCTCGCCCATAAACAACCTGGATACGATCTCTAACAAGTTGATGAAAAAAAGTACCGGGACTGTAGCTGATGACATAGGTTTTTTCAGCAGCAAGTACAGGAAGTGCCTGCCGACAGAGCAAGAATACGACGAACAGGAGAAGAACAAGTGACGAATGTGGTATATTTTTCTGCATACAACACGTCCTTATCAAAGGTCAATATTTTCAGAAAACCTTTCAATCCAAACCGTTCATGGACAAGACTAACGGCACCGTCCGTCACATCAAATGTTCTTCTCTGTCCACCATTGGTTAGTGTATGTCCGTAACTAAGTTATTTATTTCTCACTTGAGGCAAACGAGAAATGCAAACCCAGGCACCACTTGGTTCATCAAGCTGATATTCTTACAAGTAGCCACCAAAAGCAACAGAGATTTAGGGAAAAAGAGCCGTTTACAAATGGGCAGGCAATAAGGACCTCTGACTGTGGGCACAGAGTTGTCTGCATTGAAGGAAGGGCAGGAACATTCCAGCCCATCAAAAAGCCGGCCTGTTGCGATTATCTAAAGACCAGAGCAGAGCCAGACCAAGCAATTTCCGCCTTACCGCTCAGACTCGTATATCGATACCAGAGCTTGCCTGCGCAGGGATGGGGGAAGCCTCGCGGGGAGCAACCTGAGCATCCTGAAGCGTAATCCCGGCAAGAGATTTCTGCAGGAGCTGGAGGGCCAATTCAGGTTGTTTATTGGCAGACTTAAGGATTGAGTAATGCATGACCAAAGGACTACTACTACCTGCTATATCCATGGGAGCCCCTCCTGGTTCAATTTTAGCAGCATATTTAAAAACAATACGACCGGAACCGCAATCCGTCAAACAGGAAGCCTTCACGGCGGCAACAGCCGGGTACCCATTGCCAAGAGGCCATATGAGTTATCAGTCCAGGATCGACAAAGGAAGGCAAGCGGGATATCCAGCAGAGACATTCTCCCGATTTTTCTCTATCAACTCAAGCCAGTTGGAGCATCTAAGCTTGTTCGCTCTTAGGACACCAACACTGTGTTACGATTCTTTCATTCCACTCCCTGCTGGAAGGAGTGGGTTCAACCGCGAGCACCACCCGGACGGCTGAGGCTGGAGAGGGAGAGAAAAGGTTTACAGCAGAAGAAAGAGGCAGCAGGGAGTTTGAGAGACGGGTAAAAGAAACCGTGATAGCGCGGGAAAAAGTCTATGTATCCTTGTATTCAGATCCTGCTTTCTTCATATCACAATCGTTTGCCCCAAAAGAAATGGCTTAGCGTGAGCTCCCCAGCCAATCAGGAAAAAATCAAGGACAGTTTGGACAACACCGTTTCCACCGTGGGAGAAAAATACGTACAAGCTCTCTCAGCAAACAAAAGGCCTCAGGTCCGTCAAACCCGTTATCAAATCATAATATTTTCGGGAGGGCGATTATCACCGGGTTCCCATTGGGATTGGGGATGACATAAAAAGAGTTCCCGCCGCAGCTGACAATCGTTCCACCACTCCTGTCATAGACCCCACCTGCCTCAACAGTCAGCACATTCTTATCCAACAAGGTTCCGCTTTGCAGATCGAGAGTGCCGCCATCTGCCACCAATATATCAAGGCAGTTGACATCAAGAACTCCGCCATTGATCGTCAGGGTCGATGTATCACCGATGATCAGACCCTGGGCAACAACGCTGCTTTGGCCAAACAACAAAACAATGCAGAACAGGGCTGCATTCAACAATAAAAGTCGTTTTCTCATGGTTCCTTCCACTCCTCTCATGAAAAATTCATCACAGGGTCACCGCCTCGGCTGTATCCCTACTGAGCGATGGAACCAGGATGATTGACAGCATTGACTTCTATCTTTTCCTGGAGTTGGCCAATGGTTTTTTTGAGTTCCTCTATGGCATTCTGCTGTTCCTGGACCACCTTGGTCAAGACAGCGACCACATCCATGGTACTGATGCTTTTTCGACTGTTGGTTGCCACCAGATCAGGGACCTCCTCGGCGATGAAACCGACTGAATTCTCCTCCGGTGCTGTCTTGTATTGGAACTTGACCGGACGCAGCATGGCAAATGTCATCATGGCCTCATCTGTGCCAAGGGATTCAATATTATTTTTGATCTCCTTACTGCTGCCAAGTTCCAGATTGCCGCTGATAAAGGCACTGCCTTCGACATGGAGTTTCTGGGTGGGAGAAGCAGTGCCAATACCCACATTCCCATCTCCCTGCAGGTAGAGGGTATTGGAAGGTGCACCTGGCTTTATTCTAAAGGGAAGGAGGGAACCGTTCGTTACGTCCCGGATAAAAAAATTGCTTTCATTGCCGGCAACATCCCATTTTTGCGAAGGCCAGCCACTGGTGCCATCCTGATCAAGACGAACCGTTGGGGTGTCCCCATCAGCTATGTGCAGTTCTACCAGGGGGGTAGAGGTGCCAAGACCAATCCTGCCGTAATCCTCTACATACAAAGAGTTGGCAGGGGCATTCGCTTCAATTCGAAAAGGAACTCTGCCGGCAGTACTGTCTTCAACAGCAAAGTAGGATGCCCCACCGTTACTAGTGTCATTGATAACAATCCGCCAGTCATTGCTGGGAAAAGAGGAAGTGGAGGAGGTATCGTCAAAATGGACTCGCAGGTTGTTTTCTTTGAGCCTCAAGGTGTCGAAGCCAAAACTTTCCCCGTTGACACAGTCAAAACCTACACAGGCGCTGCCGTCAATGATGACATCATCGAGATGAACAACATCAGCTGCGGCGGGTGCGACGAGAAAATCCATGACACTGTTCACGGCATAACGGCCGACACTAAAGAGAGTATCCAGGAGACCTGTTTCCTCACCTGTGGGCGGAACAACTGACCCATTCTCAATGAGGATGCTGCCCGATTCAACCATGGCTCGTTTTTTAACCTTTTTGCCCTGAGTAGTATCGCGTTTTTCTTTTTTCGCTTCCTTGCCGAGCCGGACCTCATACGAATAGAAGCCGTCCATGGCTCCTGCCGGAACATTCCAGGCAATGGGGCTGCCATCACTCTGCTGCTCAAATACGACCTCTCCCGCAGGGTCGGTAATACGCAGCCCCATATAGGTGATCTGCGCTGCTCCAGCGGCATAGATTCCGCTTGGACTGATATCTATCTCCACATTCTGCTGACTGGCCCAGACGGGGAAAGACAACAGCAGGGTTAAGGGAAGAAAAATGGAAAGGAAATGAAAAAGTTTCTTACACTGTTGCTGGCGCCCCTTATCCTTCATAGTAGCTCTCTCCTTAAGAAAAACACGATTATTTACAGAAATAGAGTGTGCAGATTATCCATCAGGGATCAGATGATCAGTAATATCATTTCATTTAATATATCAAGCATACTCTTCTCAAGGAGAAAACGTCCAGTAAAACCCCAAAAAAAATGAAACAATTGTGATAAAGCAGATTCATTTGCTATACTGAAGATGTTTACAATTGTCCCTAGCACATTCTATTTGTTTTCGCCTAATTATAGCAACAGGAAAAAGGAGTAACTGGTCCATGTTATCTCAGAGAATAAGTCCAATCAGCGGACGGTCTGTTCAATTTTTTCTATTTGTCCTGTTGGGCTGTATGCCTACCTTGGCCTACAGTCAGCCCACCTTCAGCCTGAACTTCTCTCCCTCCATCATCGGCCCCGGAAGTATTGCTACGCTTCGCTATGGTATTACCAATTCTGAACCCACGCCAGCAACAGCTCTGGCGTTTACCAATATCCTGCCTGCCGGTGTAACTCTGGCCACACCAGCTCAGGCTGTCTCTGACTGTGGAGATGGCACCCTGACTGCTCCTGATGGGGAGACTACCATCACCCTCGACGGCGGCATACTCGGCGCAAACAGTTCCTGCACTATTGTAGTTGATGTTACCGCCAGCACTCCAGGTGTCCACACAAACGTCACAGATGATCTCACCTCCAGTCTAGGCAACAGCGGTGCAGCATCCGGAAATTTGACGGTTGCCACTGACCGTCCGGGCTTTAGCAAGAGTTTTTCACCAGCCGTTCTTTCCCTGGGCGGCAGATCAACCCTGACCTTTACCATCGACAACAGCGCCAGCCCAAACCTGGCCTACGATATACGCTTCAGCGATAATCTGCCCACAGGGATAGTAATCGCTGATCCCGCCAACGCTTCAACCGATTGTGCCGGCCCCCCTGTGCCCCCTTTTAATTTAGCAAGTCTTGGTGGCACAATAACGGCAATTCCGGGAACCAGTATGGTTTCCTACGCTCCCGTTCTCTATTCTAACTCTTCTGCTGTCGAAGAAGGATCCAGCTGTACAGTACAAGTCGATGTGACTGCTCATTCCACAGGCTCACTTGACAATACCACTGGAGAATTGACTTCGTCGGTGAGCAACATGACACTCAGCAGTGGCAAAGCCGGAGCGGTATTGGATGTTACAGCCGACACTCTTCACCTCGACAAATCCTTTATCAACGACCCGGCCACCCCCGGCAGCACAGTAGATCTCCAGTTCAGCCTCAGCAATTTTGACCGCACGTTAACGGCCACCGACATCTCTTTTGGCGACGACTTGGACGGTACCCTGGCCGGTCTTGTCGCTTTACCGGCGAGCCTGCCGCAAAACGATGTGTGTGGTGCAGGCTCGTTACTTGCATTGTCACTGCAACAACCAGAAGTCCCCATGCTCACCCTCACTGGCGGCACGCTTGGCCCTGGTGGAACCTGTACGTTCAGTGTCCCTCTCATTATCCCCGCAGACGCCGCGACAGGCAGCTATATAAATACCACCGGTCCTGTCTCAGCCGATATGGGTGGGCAGGCAGAAGAATTTGCAGGTGCCAGCGACACCCTTTTCATCAACGAGGCACCAACTCTCACCAAGACTTTTTTGACAGATCCTGTGGGGGCTGGTGGTACAACCACTGTTGAATTTACTGTAACCAATGCAAGCCCCCTATCAGAGGCAACAGATATTGCCTTCATTGATGAGCTCACCACCTTCCTGCCCTTTCCCGTTACGGTTACCCTCCCCCCGACCCCTGACCCACCCTGCGGTCCTGAATCCTCCCTTTTGCTGGTCAGCCTGGGTGACAGCCGGCAGGGCCTCTCTCTGAGCGGGGGGAGTCTTTCCCCTGCTGGGACAGCCGGCGATTCATGTACGTTTTCGGTCGACATAACAATCCCATCCAGCATGCCATCAGGAACCTATCTGAACATCACTGATACGATAACGGCTACAGTGAATGAGGCGATGCAGACCGGCCAACCGGCATCTGATACCCTGACCATCATTGGTGCGCCAACCCTGATCAAATCCTTTACCGACGACCCAGTCCTCCCTGGCAATACGGTCACCCTGGAATTCACCCTCTTCCACGAGGAATCGGCAGCGAACGAGACAACCGAGATCGCCTTCAGCGATGACCTGACTGCTGTGCTCACCGGTCTCACGGCCGTGGGATTACCCCAAAATGATATTTGCGGCAGCGGCTCCCAGCTCAGCGGCAGCAGCGAGCTGAGCTTTACTGGAGGCACTCTGACTCCTGGTGAATCCTGCACCTTCAGTGTAACCCTGCAGATACCGGCAGAAAACGCTTTCGGTTCCTATACAAATACAACAAGCAGTGTCTCGGCAATGGTCAATGGCGTCGCTGTTACCGGCAACCCAGCCGAGGATGAACTGCTGATCAGCCCCCTGATGTTTTCCAAGACCTTTACCGATGATCCCGTCATTCCCGGTGACACGGTGACCCTTGAATTTACCCTGGACAATATCAGCCCGACAGCGAATATGACAGATATCGTATTCACGGACAATCTCACTGCTGTTCTCTCAGGCTTGGTAGCGACTGACCTTCCCAAAGCCGATATATGTGGAGCCGGATCTCAACTTGTCAGCACTGGTTCTCTCTTGATAGTGAGCGGCGGCAATCTCACCTCCGGGACGTCCTGTACCTTCAGCACCACCCTGCAGGTGCCGGCCGATGCGGCATCCGACACCTATCTCAGCATAACAAGCGAGATTCAGGCAACCGTTGCCGGCAGTCTCTTTACAGGCCCCTCGGCAAGAGATGATCTGACAGTTGAGGCAAACCTCCTCCAGCTGACAAAGTCATTCACCAATGCCCCCGCACCTCCGGGGGGAACAGTTACCCTTGAATTCACCCTCAGCAACCAGCACAGCACCGAATCGGCAACAAGCATTGCCTTCAGCGATGATCTGGAGGCAATGCTTTCAGGCCTGGTCGCCACGGGGCTGCCAGTAGCAGCCTGTGGAGGCACCTTGAACGGTACCGGTCTGTTAAGCTTTACAGACGGCACCCTGGCCCCTGGTGCATCCTGTACCTTCAGTGTTGATCTTCAGATACCTGTCAATCTGCCTTCCGGAACCCTGGCTACGAACACCAGCAGCCAGATCACAGGGACCATAAATGGCCTTGCAGTAACAGGTGCTCCGGCAAGCGCTGACCTGGAGATTGGCTTTCTCACCTTCAACAAGTCCTTCAGCGGCAAGACCAGGGCTGGTGAAACAACACGCTTGACTTTTACCCTCCAGAATAACAACCCGATCAGCACGGCCAGCAACCTGCAGTTCGTAGACAATCTTGATAACATGCTGCCAGGACTCGTCGCCACCGGCCTTCCTGTCAGCAATGCCTGCGGGGCCGGGTCATTGCTGACAGGAACAGGGATCATCAGCATGTCCGGAGCCCAGTTATTGGCCGGCGAATCGTGCACGTTCAGTGTCAACCTCCTGTTACCAGTGAACGCTCCCCATGGTTTTTTCCCGAACACCACCAGCCCTCTCACCATCCAGGGTGAGAGTGTTGCCTCCCCTGCCACTGCCATTCTGGAGATTGATAACGACAAGGACGATGACGGTATCATGGACCAGTTCGACAACTGCCCGGATAACGCCAATACTGACCAGGCGAACAACGACGGGGACAGCCTGGGTGACATCTGTGATCCAGACGATGACAATGACACCATTGCCGACACTGCAGATAATTGCCCCTTCACCGCGAATACAGGTCAGGCTGATTTCGATAACGACACGATTGGAGACCGCTGCGACCCTGATGACGACAACGACGGCATCCGCGATACCTGGGAAAAGAGCAATGGCCTCAACCCCTTTGATGCCTCCGATGCGAACTGGGATAATGACGATGACGGTTTTACGAACCTGCAAGAGTATCGGTTCGGCTCAGATCCCAACGTTTTTGATGCCGATACAAATGAGAATGGGGTACCGGACAGGATAGATGGCATCAGAGGAACAATGCTTCAGATATGGCACTTACTCCATGAGGCGAGGACTGTCCGCTGACTCTCTGCTGACAGGAAGCAGGAGATGTAATCGCTTTCAATTTTTCAAGGAGAGGGGGGATACAAATGGTAAAAGTATCCCCCCCAAACGACGAGTGATCAGCCAACCATGGAGGAGTCGGCTTCAGCCGCGAACCTACCCCGCACGCCTCCTATAAGAAAACGGGACACGCCACCACCTTTCGCGGCTGAAGCCGGCTCCTACAAAAAAGGCTTACCTGCTCTTCCCCGCTTCCCGCATACCAATAAGCCTATCTGTCCCCACCCCCCCAGTTGCCATGCCAACAAAACAGAGTTCGTCTCCCAGACAACTGCCTGCCACCTTTCCAGAAACAGCAACCGCCCACCGATTTACAGCAGGAAAAGTACAGCCCCCAAACGACGAGTGACCACCCAACCATGTAGGAGTCGGCTTTAGCCGCGAACCAACCCCGTACGCCTCATACAGGAAAGCGGGACACGTCACCACCTTCCGCGGCTGAAGCCGGCTCCTACAAAAAAAAGGCCTACCTGCTTTTCCCCGCTTCCCGCACACCGATAAGCCTATCTGTCCCCCCCCCCAGTTGCCATGCCAGCAAAGCAACGCTCAAGCGGGTAAAGCGAGAAAATGAACAGCTAAGGATAGAGAACGAGAAAGACTGATCCCCAAGGTGAAAGAAATCCATAAAAAAGCGAGAACACGACTTCAAGCCAAGGCAGGTATCATTGATTATATTGAGATGTTTTACAACAGCAACCGACACCACTCCTATTGGGGAGACATGACTCCTGTGGAATGTGCAGGTGAGTGGCTTTTGTTTAACGTCGCTTACTTACATGTCCACTTTTACTTGACTACGTCATACCTGAACCTGGAGAGCCAGGGGGCAATCCGAAACAACAACCCTCCTGCAGCAAGTCAGTAGCTTACGATCAGCCATGATCAAGAACCTTACGGATTGTTTTGGCCAGGACCTGAGGGGAAAATGGTTTCATCAGGTATCCATTGACTCCGAACAATTTCGCTTTGACTTTGTTCACGGATTTATTGTAACCGGTACAGAGTATACTTTGGGTCCCAGGATTTATTTTCATGATTTCCTTGATCAAATCCAGACCCGTCAGATTCGGCATAGTCATATCCGTCACAACAATATCATAACACCCTTTTTTTTCTTGAAAATCCTTGAGCGCTTCAAGACTGTCCGAAAAACATGTCACCTGATAGCCAAGATTCTCCAGTGTCCGTTTGTGGAGATCGATCAAACTATTTTCATCATCTACCAATAAAACCCGTTCATGGCCATAGGGAGGCGGATTGGCCTGCGGACTTCTTGTGGCAACCTGTTTTTCGACTATCGGCAGATATACCCGGAAAGTTGTGCCTGCCCCGGGTTCACTCTCCACGCTGATTGTGCCCTGATGGTTTTGGACAATACCATGAACCACAGCCAGCCCCAACCCTGTTCCCTGGTCTTTTCCTTTGGTTGTAAAAAAGGGATCAAAAATTTTTGCCTTGATTTCCTCTGCTATACCGCTCCCTGAATCGTGAACTTCTATACAGGCAAAGCGCTGACTGCACGGTTCTCCACTATTCAATGAAGGCAGAGCTACAGACGCTGCCACCTCAGTGAGAGCGATGGTAAGAGTGTCATAGTCATTTTGTATTGCCTGCATGGCATTAATGCAGAGATTCATAACAACCTGATGAATCTGGGTCGGGTCGCCCAGGACAACCCCACAGTCCTGATCAATTGTCACTGAGAACTGAATGGAGCTGGGGATAGATGAACTGAGCATGTTGGCAACTTCCTGGATGGTGTCCTGGAGCCGCAGAGGCTGAAAATCCTCTTTTTCCTGGCGACTATAAAGAAGAATCTGTTTCACAAGGTCAGCGGCCCGATTGCCGGCAAGTATCACCTGATGGATATCTTTAGCAACTTGGCTGGATGAAGGCAGTTGATCTAAGGCAACCTGTCCATGACCAAGAATCGTGGTAAGAATATTGTTGAAGTCATGGACTATCCCTCCAGCCAATGTTCCAAGGACCTCTAACTTAACCGCTTGCTGTAACTGCTGTTCCAGTAACTTCTTTTCTTCTTCGTCTTTTCTCTGCTCAGTTATATCCTGGATAATTGAGAGAATTCTGTCACGACCATCACTCTTGATTATCTCGGTGAAATACAAACATCTGAGCATATCGCCATCTTTATTTTTGATAATTACTTCATGATTACTGATCAGTTTTTGTTTCTCTGAAGAAGATTTCAGATAGGCTCGGCTTGCCTCAGTAAGAATACCCAGATCAGTAGATCGATTTCCAATCAACTCCTCTCTGCTGTAGCCGACGACCTGGATGAATTTGTCATTTACAGCCAAAAACTCACCGGTTTCAATATCACTGATGGCCATCAGGAGTGGATTTTTCTGGAAGGCCTTTTCGAATTTTTCTTCTGCCTGCTTACACGATGTAATATCTGTAAATGTTCCTAACACGCGCTTAACAGAACCGTCCGGGGTACGGGAAACGACTTTCCCACGGGCAACAACCCAGAGAGGACTTCCCGAAGTGGTGCGATAGCGAAACTCATTGCGAAAGGGCTTGTCGGAAGAGATACTTTGTTGCAATGCCTGATGTATGCGAATACGATCCTGCGGGTCAATGAGATCCTGCCAGAGGCGGTAGGTAAGGGGAAAGGCATCCGCTTCATAACCCAGCATGGCATACGAACGGGAACTCCAGGTTATTCTGTCCTCCGTCACATCCCAATCCCATAGCCCATCATTAATGGCCGCCATAACCAAACGAAGTTGTTCTTCATTTTTCTTTATAATCTCTGCCTGTTCAATCTCCTTCAGCCGAGTCAGTCCCATTGAAGCAATGTTCCTGGTGAGAACAGTTATGAAATCAAGAATGCGCGAATGGGATGGAGGTGAGAAGACAGGAACCTCATCCAGGGCCTGAAGGTACCCAGTTTCATCAAATCCATATTGCTGGGCTTGCTGCCGAAATCGGCTGCGCAATTCCTCACTAACAGGTTCATGAAGGACCTGGCCGGCAAAGACATTGGCCAGGTGTTGACCATTGATGATAATTGGACAGATAGAGTTAATCAGTCCATGGGGGCAGGTATAAACAATAGAGGATTGATCAATTAAAAAATCATTTGCATAGTGCCTGTTACATGCTATGCAGACCTCACAGGAAACACGGTTTTTACGATGAAAATCTCGGCATATCTTCTGCCAGCCTATTTCTTTGAGAACGTTGCCTTCAAGATCTATGATTGCCAATGGCATACTGGTGAGATTGTACAACTGTTCCAGCATCTTTCCCAGTTCATCAATATCCAGCAGATCAGTGAATTTATAGTGCAAGGTAAACATATTTCCCAAAAGCGAAGAGGTGAACAGTAAGTGCTCATCACGAACGAAAAACTGTAGCGAACTATCTCAGCCCCTTCCTTGCGCAGGCAGGACAGGCAAAAAACATACAAACGCAGTCACCGTCGAATACTCAGCAATAGTGGCACACTACCATTGCTGAGTGAATTGAGTCATTGGCCAATAAAAAAACAACTGATACTCCCCTACGACCTGTCACTGTCACTCGGTCGAGGATGCTTTTGTGCCTCTAACAAAGGCAATGCTGGGCCTGGCGGCTTCCCATTCAATGTGGCTGAGAGAAAATGCGGCTCAGTCTCCAAGTTTGACAATCGGCAGAGTGAGGGTAAAAACAGCTCCCCCTTCCTCTCTGTTTCGAACATCAATCTTTCCTCCCAGTTTTCTCATAATATTATAAGAGATTGCCATTCCCAACCCAGTGCCTTTACCCGGATCTTTGGTAGTGAAAAAAGGATCAAATATTTTTTTCATTAGCTCCGGTTTTATTCCTGTTCCAGTATCTGCGAATTCGATATATATATTATCCGCAGCCACTCTGGTGGACACCTCCAGGGTGCCATCCTTATCAATTGCGTCAAGACCATTCCCCAGCAAATTCAAAAACACCTGCTGTAATTGCGGGCCATCGGACATGGTGGTGGGCAGCTCTTCACAAAATTTCTTTTCAATACGTATGTTATTGTTCTTGGCATCATTTTCGACAAAAGAAAGGGTTTCTTCGATGAGTTCATTCACCTGCACACACTGTTTTTCTGCAATAATTTTGCGGGAGAATCCAAGTAAGCGGTGGGTTACCGTTGCTGCTCGCTTGACGTGGTATTTAATCTTGTTTATGGACTCTTTATACTCTGTCAGATTTTTCATCTGGCTGGGATTTTCTTCAACCAATAACTCGTCCATCCAACCTGCCTGGTTAGTGATCATCTGCAATGGATTGTTGATTTCATGGGCTATGCCGGCAGCAAGTCTGCCAACCGTTGCCATTTTTTCCATCTGAATCAGATGTTGATCGAGCTCATGTTTGTCACGATCAGCCCGTTCAAGTCTCCTGACCAGATGCCAGCTGACGAAAGCGGCCAACAACATCACGAGCAGACAGGTCATTGCGATAATCATAAGATTGGTATTGCGAATCTCATAATAATCACCTAGAGAATCTTCTATTCTCGACTTTATAACCAGCAGCCATTGCCCCCCCCTTACCCATCTGGTGCAATAACGATACCCGTCTATTGTCTGGAAATAGGTGCCCTCGTGATATTCAAGAATATTTTTCTCTTCTGCTGAGAGAATCTTGGTCCCCTGAAGACTTGGTGTCTGAAATGCTGCCTGACGATTGACAATATAGGCATCGCCGTTTGGCCCTATCTGAGCACTGTGGAGGAGCGCATTGAATATTTCAGAATTAATGGTGGCTCGCAGCACATAGGTTTTCAGAGGATCCGTCACGGCAATAACAAAGTGAGGCACCCCCCGAAAACCTGTAAACACATCGCTGACATGCCTGCCGCTGACCAAAGCTTCCTTAAACCAGGGCTGCACACGATAATTTTTTCCCTCGATACTGCTCCAGTATGGTCCGACATAGGCCAACTGCTTCCCTGATGAATCAATGACATGCAAATCAACAATTTCATTTGTCTTATTAACAGCCAGAAAAAGTTCCTGCAGATGTCCCACCTCCTCAAGATATTCAAGAGAATAGATGCCAGTCAGGGTTGCCAGGAGGTCTTCCTGTTTTTTGAGAAAAAGATTAATAACATCCTTTCTATGGTCAAGGAGCTTGCTGGCGAGCGCTTCTGTTTTATAGATAGCGCAATTTTTTAAATTGTGTGCGCTCACCAGAAAAACAATGATAACAGGGACCAAAACCAGGACAAAAAAAGTAACTGTCAGGGTTTTTTGTATCTTGGAATACGACTTTTCATTTTCCCACATGCTAAAATGCTCCGTTTTCTAGTCAAAGAGGCTCAGGTTATTTAAAAAGCGTGTGAATGGTCTCAACCAGTTCATTGATTCTTATAGATCGTGTCACAACAGCATCTGCATTTGCAGCCTTAAGCTCTGCTATTTTATTTGGAGAGATGTTTTTTTCGATTATTGCCAGGATCTTAAATGCGCCTATTTTTTTTGCAAAATTGATGATCTCCAGGGCTTTATCATGGGCACCAATGGTATCGGCGATAATTAAGTCCGGAACAAAGGTCAGTATCTTATACTTTACCTTTTGATCAAAACAAATGGTGTCGGAAATAAAATTTTCCTCTGCCCTGAGCTTTTCAAAGAAATGTTTCAGAAATGTGATATAAATATAGCCAAGTGTTTCACTGGAAAAGACAAAAAGTATTTTTTTGGCCTCAACCGGGAGCAGTGATGCCGGTATGGTCATATTATGTTGCACCAGAAAATCAACAAGATCATCACAGCGCACCTGTTCTGTTTCTGGAGAGAGTGATTTAAGGCATCTTTTTTCTACCCACTTTCTCACCCTGTCTTGAGAGACGCAGCACAAGCTAGCCACTTGCTCAAAATCCAACAGCTCGATTTCACTCATCTTTATACTTTCACCTGTCATCTATATTTGCTCAGGGCTAAATCTTTTCATCGCGAGTAATGCGGACCTTTTCACAGGCCAGTTCGATTTTTTCAAGAAGCTCATTGGTATCGATTGGCTTGAGACAATAATCAAATGCCCCCCCCTTCATTCCTTCTATACCTGAATCCACAGAGGCGTGTCCTGTCAGAATAATAATCTCGCTATCAGGCCATTCTTGTTTGATCAGCATCAGGCAATGAATACCATTGAGTTCAGGCATGCTGACATCCATGACGATCACATCAAAGGGTCCCGCTGCCATTTTGGCCAGTGCTTGTGAACAGCTATCAGCTGTATCCACAGCAAGACCACGCCTGGAAAATATCTTGGCCAGGGGAATTCTAAAATCAGATTCATCATCAACAATTAAAATCTTTTGCTCTATCTTCATGGGGAAACGTCCTTACTTCAAAGAGTTGTTTGGGGTTATGACAGCATTGTTTTGATTTCAGTCAGGAATTTATTTCTATAGTGATTCACTGACGCCGGGTTATTCATAACCATATCAATTTGTCTGGCATGGAGGCTCAGGTAGCCAAGGATTTTCAATCGTTGTCGAAGAAACTCAATTGGTCGTTTTTCCACCCTGGCCGTCAAAGAATCGCCCTTCTGTTCCAGGCGAAAATCAAACTGACTGAGAATTTCGCAAAGCAGTGTTATCCGTCCAACCTTACGAGTGGTATCCGCAGCCCCTCCCTTGAAAGTAAAGGTAACATAACTTTCTGTAAGCAGATCACTCATATAAGCCTCAATCATAGCAAAATGATACCCCAGGCGTACGGATAAGTTACAGAAGTTTTTCGAAATAAGAAAATAATTTTTGACGGTCATTGCTGAAGCAACCGCCGGTTCAAGACCCTGTTGCATGGTGGATTGAAAAAGAATGGAGCCAAGCCCTCTCACACTCACCGCAGGAGGACCCTGCCAGGGGAAGCTGGCAATCCCTTCCCATATGGCTTTCATGGGTGTAGAAACAATATCTTCCATACATATTGTCTTGCTTGTCACATCTGTTCCCTCCCGAAACCCATCAGCCAAGTCAATAACCGACCAATCCAAGGGTACATCTCCCACCAACCTCTTCGCGGCACGTTGATCGAAATGGTTTCTTTCACCAAAACGGAACATCTCTACTACTGCTTTTTCATGACAGAACCGGGTGATATCATGAAGGGTTTCACAATAGCTTGATTTAAAATAAGGCGAAGCGGGGTCTGTCAGATTGAGCGGCGTAATGTGTTGCAGCAGCTTACGAAGCAGCCCTTGTACCGGACTCCCCACCATAAGATCCCTTTTCCGTGCCCCTTGCGCCAGGAGATCTTCCCGTTTTCCACGATAGAGCAGACGGTTGTTTGCATCTACGGTAACGATTTCACCATTGCTCAACTTTGTTAAGCAGTTCGCAACCCCAAAGAGGGCGGGAATAGAAAATTCTCTGGAAACGGTGGCCAGGTGGCCAGCCACACTGCCCGTTTCACCTATCAGTGCTATCGCTTTTGTCAGCAATGGCGCCCATTCCGGCAAAGGATGCTCGACAACCAACACGGCCCCTTTGGGAAACTGCAGCATATCCACAGAAGATCGAACCAGAAAGACAGGCCCACAGGCCACACCTTGACTGCCGGTGACCAAACCACGGAGCAAGGGTTGTTCCTCTGACTCCACTACCTTCTGCGAATTGTCACTCCCTCCTTCACTACCATCGTCCCCCAAAGAGTTATCCTCCAGGATAGCATTTTCCCCCTGCTCATCAATGGACCATTCATTGTCTTGTGGGAATCCGCAATGGCCATCTTCGCAGGCAATACATGGAGTACGCTTGGGAAAACCACGCAGCAGAGATTCATCCTCTGTCGCTGAACCATTCTGAGACGTGTCAGTTTCTCCGAAGGCCACGGCAGCAGACATGGGTCTGCTTTGGAGAATAATTATTTCCCCCTTTCTATCAATTGACCATTCAATATCTTGCGGAGATCCGAAATGGTCCTCCAGAATGAGCGCCATTTCAGTGAGCTTTGCGGCCCATTTCATGGTCAAGATGTCAGGGAAAGCCAAGCCACTGTCGGTGCCATTTGGGTTTTGGGCAGTTTTATGCTGGAGGATCATATGCGGAGATTGCCTGGAGACGAGAAACAGATCCGTATTACAGGTACCATCGACAACTCTCTGCGCCGTTCCTTGGGTCATATTGAGAAGAACCCAGCTACTTGCGGAATTTGCCGGATCGCGGGTATAGAGGACGCCGCTTACAGCAGCATCCACCATGGCCAGACAGCCCACTCCCATTTCGATGTCTTTATGAAGATAGCCTTTTTGCAGACGATAGAGTATGGCCCGGCTGGTATATTTACTGGCAACGATCTCCTTATAGGTCTGGCCAATAAATTCCTTATGGGTATTCAATTCGGTATGATATTGACCGGCAAATGAGGCCCCGGCATTATCTTCTCCAAGAGCGCTGGAACGCATGGCCACAGTGACATCGACTTTTGTCTCTTTTTCAAGCTCTGCGTAGGCAGCATAGATTTTTGCTTCCAGATCAGCGGGCAGTTTGCTGTTGCTTATCAGTTGCTGGATAGCCGCACTTGCCCTATACACTTCTGCCAGGTTATCCGTATCAAGCATCTGCAGAAGTCGGCCGATTTCAGGCCCCAGATTATTCGCCGAAAGAAAATGGCTGGCAGCGGAAACAGTTATGGCAAAACCAGGGGGAGTTTTCATACAGGCAAGGCTTGCGACCTCGCCAAGGTTGGCCATTTTTTCTCCCACCTGATCAACATGAATCCTCTTAATTTTTATCAGGGGAATTATCCATTCTCCACTATGAATCCGTGGAGCCTCTTCCAAAATATCATTGACCTGGGTGCTGATTTTTTCGAAGGCCGGATCCAACTGGTGATAACGCCCCTCTGATATCTCGGTCAGATGCTTGACCATCTTATAGACATTGACCATTACCGCAGTACTGCGTGAACGGATAAAGGCCATGCTGAAGATTTGCCCTGACTGCAAAACCTGCTCCATCTCGGCCATGGCCTCGAGGGCATTATTGTTAGCAGTAAGCAATGCCCTGAAATGTCTGTACCGGGACTTGAAGATGATCTGCAATTCTTCAGGGGTACACCTGGTACTCTTCACAGGAGAGAAGACACTTTTTATCCAGTTGCTGATGCCAGACATAGAGGATTGCAAAATGTTGAAGAGGACAACAGAGACAGTTCCCTGCCTCTGTTGTCTGTTAAAGAGTGATGGCCGGATGTGAGCCCGATCACCCCAGGGAAAAGGCTTTTTAGCGAGTTTTTTCTAGCAAGAGAACACTACGGTATCAATGTCCAATCTTGAGACCAAGTCCTTCAAAAAGGTACATTATACCAAACCCATACCAGAGAGTATAGACCACATAGAAGACCAGAGAAAAAATCACCAGAACCAGAGCTTCCTTTACAGATTGGGCCTCTACTTTATAGTAATTATAGGACATCTCCACTGCCTTCTTTATCACTGTGCCAACTATCGCAGCCTCCTTAAACAATTCCTGTTTATTTAGATTCTTCTCCATGGCCTTCAACGACTTATACCAGTTATAAAGGGCCTGCCGCTCGTTATAACCATACTTTGCCGCAACAGTAGTTCCATCGTTGTGATACATGGAGTCTGCATCGACCAGACTGTTATGGAGTATGGCCGCGATATCCCCCTTGACTAGCAGGATGTTCCCATCAACGGTGACGGTTGCTCCACCGGCTTCCAACAATTTAACGCTTTCAAGGGCCTGCTGGTCGTCTTGCATGGTCAATTTCAGATCAACAATTGTCCCTTCATATTTTTTGATTTTTTCCATGGTCTCAGGGATGTAATAGGCCGATCCCTTGGATATGGAATTGTAAAGATTATCGAGAAAGTCAAGCCCATTATGACCTTTGAAGATTGGCATAAAGATCACAGCCAAGACAACAAAAAAGCTCACCAGCATCAGAATGCCTCTGATTTTCAGTTTCTTTTCTATACTCATGAGACAGGCACCTCCCCTTTGAGTGTTTTTATATTGCGAAAAAATGTACTAAAAACCCAGAAGCAGAAAATACCGATAACAATGAAAAATCCGTAGATGCCGATCTGTTCCAGGGTATGAGTGAGCGTCTGGCTCCAGTTAAGGACTTCCAACTCCCGTAGTTTAGACGGCAGGGCAAAGACACGATTAACAAAACCGGCAAGAACTGACATGGCATAAAAGCCTCTGATGGTGATACCAGGGACCACCTTTGTTACCAACGAACCGATCTGGATACCAAACAGAGAACCAAGGAGCATACCCATGGCCAGGGTATAGAAGATAAAGCCGTAGATAGCATATTGACTCAGAGAGGCATATCCTGCGGTAAAGATGATCTGAAAGATATCGGTGCCAACAGTGGTCATGGAAGAAACGCCAAGACCGTAAACAAAAATGGGAAAGGTGAGGAAGCCACCACCCACGCCCATGATACCGGCGGCCATACCAACGAAGGCGCCACTGATCACCAGGAAGAGCCAGGAAATCTTACGGCCGCCAGGGGTGATCCCCTGATCAAAAGCAACCATGGGGGGGATATTGATTCCCTGCAGCTTTTTGCCAATGGCCGGGATGGCCTCATCACGGGCATCTACCGCTTCGCCTGCCGCAACTGCACTGTCCAGCTCTCTCTTGGATCTGAAATAATCAGTGAGGGCATAAAAGCCCAGGAAACCGAGCATACCAACATAGACTGTGGTAATAAAAGCATCACTGAGTACGGGGTTCCGCTCATAGAGGTAACGATTTAGAACACCGCCTGCCGTGGCTCCGCCAATGGCACCGATCAAGAAAGTAAAGGCCAATGGCACCGAAATGTTGCCCAGTTTTTTATGGAGCACACTGCCCATGATGGCCTTGGCAAAGATGTGAAAGAGATCGGTACCAACGGCCAGGATACCTTTGACCCCGACACTCATCAGGGCCGGGGCAATAATAAAGCCACCACCTGCGCCAATGCAGCCGGTGATCAATCCGGCAGCTACGCCGACCAGGATTGAAGCAAAAAATATAGCGGGGGTGTAAAAGGCCGGGGTATAGGAACTTTTGCCACCGATTACATCGGGTAAGCCGCTCATATCACCGGATGCGAAGGCCATCCCGCCAAGGATAATCGGTACCAGCAACAGACAAAGGACCAGCCTTCTGTTGCGGCTCTTCAGAATGTTGTTTGACATTTCCAGTTCCCATTTGGCGTGAGCTCTTGCCCCCATCATCATGAACTGGTTCAAGTCTTTAAAGAAACTCATGGATAACTCTCCTCTTTTTTGTTGTACCGCACAATCGGTTAGATACAGAAGCCCACCACTAACTCGGAATAGCCATGTCCCTTTTTATCTGCGCCGTTTCAATTTTGTCTTGCTGCATTTTCTTCTTTTCGTAGGCATCTTTGAGTTTTTCCAACAGCGGCTCAAGCTCCATGGGCTTCATCAGATAATCAAAGGCACCCAGCTTCATACCATCTATACCTGATTCAACCGAGGCATGGCCGGTAAGCATCACCACTTCGGTTAACGGCCGCAGTCGTTTGATCTCCTGCAGGGTCTCAATGCCATCCATACCAGGCATCTTCACATCAAGGAGCACCACGTCAATATCTCCTTTTTTGATACGCTTGATTGCCTCCTCGCCATTCTCTGCCCCATCACAGTGAATGTCCCGCTTGCTCAGACGCTTCATGGTCATACTTCTAAATTCCTGTTCATCATCAACAATCAGTACGTTAAAAAGTGCCATAATCTCCTCCGTTGGGTTGTTTTTTGATCCTGTGGACCAACTCTTCTAATTGTACTCCCAAACCTGTTACTCTCTTCGTTAGCAACTTGAAGGCCAGAAATAATTCCCGCGGAGAATATTTTTATTTTCCTTTATTTACAGCTCATTACATGCTAGAACGCATTGGCTTGGCAACTATGATGGAGAGGTTGGGAGGGGGAAATTGTGTGCAACAAAAGTTACACGTCCAGACACCATCTCCGCGTATAGGCATACGCACAAGAGAAACAGCCGTGTGTAAAAATAGTGACAAGGATGAGGGGGGTAGGGTATCTTTGTATAGAAAAAGTTACAAAACCTTTACAACTGTTCTTTATCAAGAAAAGATGGCTGAGAAATGAAGCGGAGCAAATCAGCTATTGGCGGACTTGGCAGGTGGTGAGGAGAGAAAATTGATGAACCGGACTGGAAGCGACCACAAAACGGACAAGCGCTTAATTGAGATACTTGAGAAGCAAAAACAGGATCTCGTCATTCGTTTTCTCAAAAAGAACGAGGAGGTGGAGGCCGGGAAAGACTTCACCAATCAAATCCTCTCCAGCCTTTCCAGCCTTTTTTTTCTTCTCAGCAAAGAGCTTGTAATCGTCCAGGCGAACAAAGAATTTTATCGTTGTCTTGAATATTCTCCAGAGAACAATGAGCAACTGACCCTTGAACAGATCAGTGGGGAAAAAAATTATGAGCTTATTAAAACGGCTGTTACAGAAGGGGAGTTCAACTCCCTGGAGACCCACCTCCGCACCCGTACAGGTAAAGAGGTCCCTGTCATTCTCAAAGGTTCAACCTATACAAGTGAATCAGGCCGTATCCTTTATATGTTGATCGCCTCAGACAGAACTGATTTTCAGACAATGATGGTCCGCATGTGTGAAGCGCAGGAGCAGTTAATTCATTCCGACAGACTGGTTAGCCTTGGAGAGATGGCCGCTGGCGTCAGCCATGAGTTGACCCAGCCACTGAATGCCATTCTCCTGTTTGCCAGAAACTGTATTAAGGCCCTGGATAACCCATTGCAGAACAAGGAGATGCTTACAGGAAATCTCAATATCATTATTGATCGTGTCAATAAGGCAACATCTATCATTCGTAGCCTGCAAAATTTCGGCCGCAAGGTACCGGATGAAATTTCAGAGGTGAACATCAATACCATTCTTCGCAACATCCTCGAGTTTCTCGACTCACAGCTGAGATTGTCTGATATACAACTGGATTTGCAGCTTGATGAGACAATTCCCCGGGTCTTGGGACAGGAAGTCAAATTGGAACAGGTCTGTTTAAATCTTATCCAGAATGCTATTCAGGCCATGGGAAAAACAGAATATCCTGTGCTGACAGTCAAAACCAGGCTCCAGAAAAGAGTCGCTCCGGAAACCTTAGAAGAGAAGACTTTTGTCCTGATAACCATCGAGGATAACGGTGAAGGGATGAGCAAGAACACCCAGAAAAAAATTTTTGACCCTTTTTTTTCCACCCGCGAAGTTGGCACAGGCATGGGACTGGGACTCTCCATCGTTGATCAGATTGTTCGTGGATTTTCAGGTTTTATCAAAGTAGAGAGTTTTCCCGGTTTCGGCACCTGTTTTTCTGTCCTGCTCTTGCCTTGCTATAACGAAAAGAGAGAAGAAAAGGAAGACCATGAAACAGCCCGATCATGAGGATGGACAGCAAAGACCGCGAATTATGGTTGTAGATGATGATATTTATCTGCTCACAGCCATTAAACAAACTCTGCTCCTCAACAACTACAGCGTCGACACCCTCAGCTCTGCGCAAAACATTTTACCGGCCTTGACAGAGTTTGAGTATGCCGCAGTCATTACCGATATCAAAATGCCGGGAATGGATGGGATTGAACTGCTTGACCATATTAAAAAAAATGATCCGGAATTGCCGGTTATCATGATCACCGGTCATGGAGATGTGAGCATGGCTGTTTCCTCCATCAAAGACGGGGCCTATGACTTCCTCCAAAAACCCGTTGATGAAGATGTCCTGCTGGCCTCACTGAGCAGGGCCGTGGAAAAAAGACAACTTGTCCTGGAAAATAGAACACTGAACAGACAGATCCAGGAACAGCAGCAAAACTGTTCTTATTTTCATGGCCTGGTGGGCAAACATCCATCCATGCTCCATCTCTATGAGACCATTAAAAAGGTGGCGGCAGAAAATGATCCGGTAATGCTCTACGGCGAAACCGGAACGGGAAAAGAGCTGGTGGCACGAGCAATCCACGAGATTGCTGATCGATCAAAAAACCCCTTTGTGGCTATCAATATGGGTGCCATTCCCGTGGATATGATAGAATCTGACCTCTTTGGTCATGTCAAAGGGGCATTTACTGGCGCAGTCCAGGAAAAAATAGGGAAATTTTCCTATGCCGGAGAGGGTACCCTTTTCTTTGATGAAATCAACAGCCTGCCCATAGGCCTGCAGACCAAGCTCCTGAGAGTGCTTGAAGAAAAAACCATTACCCCTTTAGGAAGCAATGTCCCCGTCCCCGTATATGCCAGGATCATCGCGGCCACAAATAAGGACCTCTCGGAAGAAATATGTAAAGGGAATTTTCGTCAAGATCTCTTTTTTCGCCTGAACGTCTTACCGGTAACAATCCCCCCCCTCAAAGAGAGACGCGAAGATATCCCTTTGCTGATTGAATATTACCGTCAGGCCTATTGCCATGAACGGCAGCAAGAGGTTCAGCCTCTTGACCGGAAGACCATCCGCTCTCTCCAACAGGAAGAGTGGCCAGGGAATGTGAGGGAGTTAAAAAATTATGTGCGCAGACTCTGCATATTTGGTTCACAGGCCTCTCAGGAGGATATTTCGCAAAACTCTGAACAATTGATTGAACAGGGAATAAAGCAAAACCTGCAGCTCAAATCCCTGCTCGAAGAGGTGGAAAAAAAATATCTCATAGAGATATTAAGTAAAAACCAGGGCCAGATAACTCCAACGTATCAGGATTTGGGAATTTCCCGAAAAAGCCTCTACGATAAGGTCAACAAATACGATATTGATTTAGCCAGCTTCAGACAGACTGTTTGACAAAGAGAGGAAGGGCTTACAGGAAAAAACAGAACAGTCCCCCCTGATCGATTCTGCCAGGGACATTGGGCCAAGACGATGCTTCAAGAAGGTTCAGGGGGAATCAAGGCCAGGAGTTTTTCTACACTGACCCTGCTCAACCAACGAAAAAAAATCACAGTGTATTTGGCACCTGAAAAATACATCCCCAGGAGAAAGACCAGGTGCGACAAGCCATAAACCAAAGGCCCTCCGATTACCGCAATCAGAGGTTCGTTCAACCTCAGGGCAACAACACCACAGGCTGCAACGGCAGGCCAACCAAGAAGAAAACTACTGCAGATCAAGAAAACTCCAGCAAGGATCTGCAGAGAAGGCTTTTCTGTAAAGGCCTTCAGGTCCGCCTGCTCTGCGATGGCCGTACGGACAAAGTCGATGGCGGCAAACCTGACAAGAACTCTTCGCATACTCAGCATCATTTTAGGCATAGATAAATTGGATTTTTTTTCACTGACAAGTAATATACAAACTTTTCTTTGTAGTTACTCGACAATATGTTGTCCCGGCAACTCTTTTGCACAGGTAGAACATGGCACCACCTGCTGATCCCTGGTCGTTTTTTGACAAAATCTATTGTATATCGATAGATACACGTGATGACAGGCGGACGGAGGCCAAAAGACAGTTTGCCGCTGTCGGTCTCCTTGGGCGGGTGGAATTTGAACTCGTTAAAAAACATCCTGATAACCAGGAAAAAGGGATCTTTCAATCCCATATGCTTTGTTTACACAAAGGCCTGCAGGCTGGAGCCCAGCATATCCTGATCTTTGAAGATGACATCCTTTTTCAGGGATTCAAAGCCGAGACTCTCCGCAGAGCCACTCTCTTTCTCGAGAATCTCCCCACCTGGAATGGTTTTTTTCTTGGGGGCATTACCACGAAAATGACAAAAACGACTGAACGCTCTGTGGTCACTATCCAATACCGCTGCCTGGCCCATGCCTATGCACTCAACCGTTCCTTTGCCAGGCGCATTATTCAGGAATCGTGGCATGACATTCCTTTTGACAACGTGTTACGCCGTCATGGCAAGGATTTTTTTGCCCTCTCCCCGATGATTGCCTTTCAAAGCCAGGCCAGCACGGATAACCAAACCATTGCCATAGACCGGATGCGAAGATTTTTCGGCGGCCTGCCCTTTATCCAAAAAACAAATGAATTGTTTCAACGCCATAAAACACTGATTATCTGTATCCACCTCCTGTTCCTCACAACCATGACTCTGGTCATCGTGAGCCTCTGAAAATAATAATCAATCTGACAATAGACCCGACTTGTTTAACTATCGCCTCCTCATCATTGTTTTCATCCTGACCCTCGGAACTGCTGCCGCAGGCATCCTTCGCCTGGATATCGACACCGACGTCGTTCGCTCTCTGCCATCAGAGCAACCCGTGATACGCGATGCCCTGGATATTTTCACCAACCATCCCATTCACGATCAGATTGCGGTGGATATCATGGTGGACAGAGATGATCCTGACATCCTGGTGGAATGCGGCAATTTCGTTGAACAGCAACTCCAGGAAAGTGCTCTCTTTATAGAAGTGGGGACAAGCGAGGTCGGCAAACTGATTCCTGATCTGGCCTTGCATATCATCAGCAATCTGCCCCTCATGTTCTCCCAGGAGGAGCTGAGACAGGAGATTGCCCCCAGATTGGAAAAAGAGTTCATCCAGCAGCGCCTGCATGAACTGCTGCAGAAGCTGAGCAGTCTCGAAGGGATCGGTCAGGCCAAATTTATTGCCAGCGACCCCCTGGGCCTCATGGAACCGGTCATGGCAAAACTGGCAATGCTGGCGCCGACAACAGGATCGAGGATGTACCGGGGCCACCTCATCTCGGCAGACAACCGTCACCTCCTGATAAGCGCACGACCAATTACTGCCGGCACAAACACGGCTTCCGCCCGTCAGATTTCTACACTGCTCACCACAATTTCCCAAAACCTTGGCCACAAATATGGCCCAGAGGGGATCAGCGTCACCCTCACGCCCGTCGGCGCCTATCGGGCTGCGCTTGACAATGAGCGTATCATCCGCCATGACGTCCGCCTGGCCCTGCTCCTCTCAACAGCAGGCATTGCCCTGCTCCTGTTTTTTTCTTTTCCCAGGCCTTTGCTCGGCCTCTTCTCCCTGCTGCCGGCACTGGCTGGTACTGCAGCTGCCCTGTTTGTCTTTTCCCTTTTCCATCCCTCCATCTCCATCATGGTCTTAGGCTTTGGCGGTGCCATTATCTCCATCACCGTTGATCACGGCATTGCCTACCTCCTCTTTCTGGATCGTCCCAGAGAGACCACAGGAAAAGAGGCATCCCATGAAGTCCGGACGGTGGGAATACTGGCTGTCCTGACCACGATCGGGGCCTTTCTTATCCTCTGTTGCAGCGGTTTTCCCATTTTCGTCCAACTCGGTCAATTCACGGCCTTGGGTGTCTTTTTTTCTTTTCTTTTTGTCCATTCCATCTTTCCCCACCTCACCCCTTCAATGCCCCCGTCCTCAACGCGTGCCCTCCCCCTGCAAGGACTGGTGGACAGACTCTATGGCACTGGCCCTGCTGGAGCCGTTGCGGCAGCCATTCTGGCCGCCAGCCTGCTCTTCTTTGCTCACCCCAGGTTCGATGTCAGCCTGGAGAGCATGAATACGGTGAGCACAGAGACCCTTGCTGCCGACCAGGTCTTTGCAAAAGTCTGGGGAAATATTGGTGATAAAATTTTCTTGATGGTTACGGGCGATTCGATTGCTGAAATACAGAAAAAAAATGATCTCCTCCTGCAAAGAATAGAGGCCGACAGAAAGGTCTCCATTCTCAAATCCGCCTTTGTTCCCTCCATGATATTTCCCGGTGAACTCAGGACCAGAGAAAATCTACTTGCCTGGCAGCAGTTCTGGAGCCCGGATAGAAGAGAGAGACTGACCAAAGAACTGCAGGCCGGTGCTGTCTCCCTCGGATTTGCCAACGATGCCTTTGCGCCCTTTCTCAAGCAGCTCCAGCCCTCATTGCAAGCCGATACCTCTCTCCTTCCTTCCCCCTATTACAGGCTGATGGGTATATCGGAGAAAGGGGATACCTGGGTCCAGTTTATCACCCTCTCCCCAGGGCAGAACTATGACAGCCAATCCTTTTTTGAACGCTATCGTCAAGATGCCAAGATCTTTGATTCCCCTTATTTTTCCGAACAACTGGCACACATTCTTTTCACCACCTTTGCCACAATGCTTGCGATCATTGCAGGAAGCGTTGCGGTCCTGCTCTTTTTCTTTTTCCTGAGCTGGCAACTGACACTCATTACCCTTCTGCCTCCACTCTTCGCCTATATCTGTACCCTGGGGACCATGCAGCTGCTTGATCATCCCCTGGATATTCCCGGCCTGATGCTCTCCATTGTCATCCTCGGCATGGGCATCGATTACTCCATCTTCTTTGTCAGGGCTCACCAGCGATACCGCGACCCCAGCCATCCCTCCTTCAGACTTGTACGGATGACAGTCTTTATGGCAGCAGTCTCCACTCTCATCGGCTTCGGCGTCCTCTGCTTTGCTGACCATTCCCTGCTAAGGAGCATCGGTATCACCTCATTGCTGGGTATCGGCTACTCACTGCTCGGTGCCTTCCTCCTTCTCCCTCCCCTGCCCCAGGCCTTCTTCTCTGAAAAAAAGGGCGACGCCCCAGGAAGATCCTCCCTCGCACAAGGGGTCAGGGGGCGCTATCGTCTCATGGAAGCGTACCCGCGGATGTTTGCCCGTTTTAAGCTGCAAACAGATCCCATGTTTGCAGATCTGGCTCCGCTTCTTGCAGACCAGAAGACGACGACCAGGATGATCCTTGATATCGGCTGCGGCTACGGGGTTCCCGGTTGCTGGTGTCTGGAATATTTCCCCCAGGCCAACCTTATTGGTATTGATCCGGATCAGGAACGCGTGCGTGTGGCTGCCCTGGCCATGGGAGAAAGAGGAGAAGTTTTCCAAGATACGGCTCCGAACCTGCCTCCGCTTTCCAGACCCGCCGATCTTGTCCTCCTCCTTGACATGCTCCACTATCTCGACGAGGCAACACTCACCACTCTTTTGGGCAACTGTTTCCGGGCCATGGGCCACAACGGCATCCTGGTAATCCGTTTTGTGATCCACCCGGATGGCCCCCCTTCCAAGTCCTGGATGCTTGAACATTACAGGATCAAGTTTTCCGGCGCTACCCCCTGGTACCGTTCTTCTGAAGAGATGGCAACACTCATAACCAAGGCCGGTTTTCATGTGGCTAGCAATCTGGTTTCACAGTCCAATCCAGAACTTGTCTGGATAATCGGTCGAGTTGAGAAAGATGATACCACCAGCAAATAGGAGGCAACAGGGCGGCCTCTCCCCTGCAGAGAAGAGTGGATGTCTCGCCTTTCTGTTTGCCGCTCTGCTCTTTTTCATCGAGCCGTGGCTTGCCACACTCCCCCTGGCCCTCTTTCTCTTCCTCTGTCTTGCAGCCCCGTTTTTTCCACAGCATGGAATTTTTCTGCCCATAATCAGCCGGGGGATCTCAGGGAGCAAGGGAGTGGCCCTTACCTTCGATGACGGCCCATCCCCCTCTTCCACCCCGATAGTGCTCAGTCTCCTGGCCCGTTATCAATTCCAGGCAACCTTCTTTGTCATCGGTGAAAAAGCTGCTCAATACCCGGATCTCATCGCAGACATCCTTGCCCGGGGCCACAGTATCGGAAACCATTCCTGGCAACATGACAATCTCCTTATGTTGCGGAGCCGGAAAAGACTGGAAGAGGATATCCATAAGACTCAGGTCGTCTTACAGCAATGCGGGATTCAACCCCTGCTCTTCCGGCCGCCGGCCGGAATCACCAACCCACGCCTCAAGCAGGTCCTTCTCGATGAAGGGTTGCTCACCGTCACCTTCAGCTGTCGAGCTTTTGATCAGGGGAATAAAAAGATCAGCCATCTGGCGAAACGCATCCTGAAGAGACTCCAACCGGGAGACATTGTTCTCCTCCATGACCTTGCCCCAAAAACGAAAAGGACAATGGCCTGCTGGCAAGATGAACTCGACACCCTTTTTTCCACTCTCCAAAAAAACCATTACCAGGTCCAACCCCTGGAAATCCTTATCGACCATCCGGTAATGATTCCGCATCCCCCGCAAGCAACTCTTTGCCCCGGTGAGACAATAATCCATTGACAGTGGGACCGTGTAGCCTGTGAAAAATGTATGCCCCGGCGGTTAAATTCTGGTTTCGAGCATGGAGTGGTGCCCGGGAAGAACTTTCTGGAGGAGAGCCGGGCCGGGAGAATCTGCCCCGGTGCCAAAGCTCAGGGAGAGCAGGGGGGCAGCGCTGATACGATCTTTCAAATCGGCATCAAAGCCTGCCACAAACTCTGCCTTTTCTGGAGATCCGAGAAAAAAAGAAATCCTGATTGCCTCCTCGTTCTGAATACAGTTGACCCGAACGTCTCCAAGCCCCTCCAGACTGAGATGGAGGGTACAGGAAAAGCTCTTCTTGCGCCCCCCCTCTCCACCCTGGCCGCTGCCCTCACCCTCCACCAGGAGATAGCCCTTCTCCACAAAGGAAAAAGGAAGGGGAAAGAGAAAGATACTGTCGTTGTTCAGCCCTGCCTGGAGAAACTGACTGTTCTCCAAGGTAGACAGCAGGCGACTGGCTGAAGCGCTGATCTCCTCCTGACCCTGGAAAATTTTTGTGATCTCTGCCAGGAGTGTTTTGAGCTGACCTGCCGTCTCCTGGCTCCTTCCCTGAGCCACCATGGCCTCTGATCGTATTCCCAGCTGCTCCAACCCCTTTTTCAAAAGTTCTCCTGCGCCGGATTCCTGCAACTGTGCTGGCTGCAGCAACTGAAAATCTTTCAATACTTGCTGCTGAGACGAATGTAACAAATCCAAACCAGTCAAGAGGGGCAGCTGCAGGGCCCGAACCAGGGCAGGCAACTGCTGTCCCTCACTGACCAGGATAAGTGGCTGACCTGGTTTGACTGGATCGCCTCCCTCCCCCACAGGCAAAAAGCTGACCACAGGCTGCAGGGACCTGAGTTCCAAGACTCTGCTCTCTCCCTGACGTGCCCCTACGGGGCCATCCAGAAGATAGGATTCACGGCCGATCCGAACCAGGCTCCTGTTCTCTCCCTGGTTTTCAAGTACCGTAGCCTGCACCCTGTAGTGTCCCTGACGGACCAACTGGGCAACTGGCGCAGCCTCCATCTTCTCCATCAGGGGCTGAGCTGTTTGCGTGCTGCCTGGCGTTGTCCCCTGAACCGTAATCCCTCTTTCCACAGCCGGCGGGGCTGTGCTTCTCTGTAGAGCTGCCTGTTCAGAGATTGCTCTTGGACCAGGGACCACAGGAGTTTTCTGCTCGGTGAACAGTCCAGCAGGTACTCTTGGCCCGGGCAAGGCAGTGGTTCTCTGCTCAGCTGACTCTCCAGCAGTGGCCCTTTGCCCAGACAAGGGAGTGTTCCCCTGCTCAGCCAACTGTTCCGGAGTGGCTCTTGGGCCAGAAAAAAAGGTGGTCTCCAGCTTCTGCAGAAGAGGACTCAGGTTGACAGGCTCTGCGGTCAGGGGAAGGGTTCTCCTGATCTGGGCAGGAAGAGGATCTTCAATTTTCTGTAGTTCAAGAAGAGGATTCGTGGACAGAACCTGAAAGCGGAGCTGCTCTCCTTTGCTCAGAGGTGTGCCCGCCTGGACGCTGAACCTGGTCCCTGCCATCTCCAGCAGAAACACATTCTGCCCCCGACTCTCCACCACAGTGGCAGAGACTATTTGCCCTGTTTGCAGCTGAGGAACAAGCGGAGATCTCTCCCCCGACTGGACGGGATTTGTCTGGCGGCCGACAAGAGAAGCAATCGGTGTCAATTTGTTGATCATTTCCCTTCCCCAGTCAAACTGATTAAAATTTCCACGATCCCCCCTCCCCAAAACCCATCGTCTCAATTATATCCGCAATAACATTGAAAAAGCAACTTGGCGGAAAGAAAAATAGATGCTTTAATAGGGAAAATAGTCTTCAGTCGAGAGAGTTTTTTTCTCCCTTCTCTCTGGTCCCTTTGTCAGGATAGAATCTCTGGTTATGAAAACGCTCCTCATTCAACTCATCTTTTTCGTCAGGAACAAGGAGGCTAAAAAGAATGTCGCCCTCCTCCTGCGCTTCCTCTTCTTTCTGACTCTTATCATTGCCCTCTACAGTCTAACCTTTCACCTGCTCATGCGCTACGAGGGCAGGAATTATAGCTTGATCACGGGATTTTATTGGACACTTACGGTAATGTCGACCCTGGGTTTCGGCGATATCACCTTTTCCACGGATCTGGGTCTGCTCTTTACCCTGGCTGTCCTCATTTCAGGAATAATCCTCCTCCTGATCATGCTGCCCTTCACCTTTATCCAGTTCTTTTACGCCCCCTGGCTCGAAGCCCAGAAACAGGCGAGGACCCCACGCTTCCTGGCAGAGGACATCCACGACCATGTCCTTCTGACAAACTTCGACTCACTGACCAGGAATCTGGTCAAGAAGCTCATAAAATATCACTACAATTACACCTTCATCACCGGCGATCAACAAAAGGCACTGGAGATCTATGACGCTGGATACAAAGTTGTCCTCGGTGATGTTGATGACCCCGGCACCTATCAAAAGACCCATGCGGCCCAGGCGGCCCTGGTCGTGGCCACGGCCGATGACCTGATCAACACCAACATCTCTTTTACGGTACGGGAAATCAGTGACAAGGTTCCCATCGCCAGCAGTGCCGACCAAGAACACTCCCTGGACATCCTCAATTTTCCCGGCAACACCCATGTCTTCCAGTTTATGCGCATGCTAGGCATCGGCCTGGCAGAAAAGACCATCGGTGTGGTCGAACCGAATATTATCGGCCGCTTCCAGGAACTGCTGATCGGAGAATTCCCTGTTCGCGACACAATTCTCACCGGCCAGACCCTGGCCCAATCCCGACTCAGACAAACCCTTGGACTTTCAGTAATCGGTTTCCTGGAACGAGGTCAGGTCCTCCCACCTGATCCGCAACGGGTACTCACCCCGACAAACATTCTGATTCTGGCGGGGACGCAAGCCGCCATGGACCAGACAGGCAGACAACTGGTGGAATCCCCCCTGGAGCCACCTCCGAATCCTTCGGTACTCATCCTCGGCGGCGGCAGAGTGGGACAGGCAGCAGCCGCTTTTCTCCAACAAAACAATATCTCTTATAAAATAGTTGAAAAGATGGCTTCAGTGAAAAAGAGGAAGGCCCATTACATCCTGGGTGATGCTGCAGACATCAAGACCCTGAAAGAAGCCGGCATCGACAATGCCCGATCAGTGATCATCACCACCCATACCGATGCCATGAATATCCATCTCTCCTTTTACTGTCGTCAGCTGCGACCGAATATTCAGATCGTGACCAGGGCTACAGAAGAGCGCACCATGTCCAAGCTGCACAGGGCCGGTGCCGATCTGGTGGTTTCCTCTGCTGCCATGGGAGCCAACTCCATCATGAACCTTCTCCAACCCTCTGACATCTCAATTTTTTCAGAAGAACTCAATATCTTTCTGGTTCCAATCCCTGAGGCCCTTGCAGGAAGAAGCCTCATTGAAATCAAACTGCGCGAACAAACAGGATGCAGTGTGCTGGCAATAAAAACTGAAGAACGTTTTCTGACAAATCCAGACCCGGCAACACCTCTGGCAAAAACAGGAGAACTACTTCTGGCCGGATCGCTGGAAGCAGAAAAGATGTTCAAAAAGGAATATCTGAAGTGATGAGAGACCAAGGGGAAAAGACATTGACTGAACGAGCAATTTTGCCATCCAGACCATCCTATGAGCGACGACAAAAAAGAGAAATTCATCCATAATGTGCAAAAAAAGCTTACCCTTTTCTTTCCCAGAAGCGCCTCCTCCTTCACCGGGGAAACTGTCGAAGAAGGACTGGACAGCGGTGCCTTTGTGGTCAAGAGTGCGGAAATACTGCCCTATGTCCAGACTGCCCTCTTTGATGACAAGATCATCGAAGTAGAACTCAACGGCAGTCCCCAGGTCTATTTCAGCAGAATTCACGATCATATCCCTGACTTGGTCGAAGTAGCAGAGAATGGAAAAACCCGAATTGAAGAACCTGATTATACTGCAGGTGATTATCTAAAATTGATGTCACATATCATTACCCTGCCTCTGGAACCTGGTTTGGGCAACCTCCATATCCGAGACAGCCAACAGATCTTGCTCCGCCTCTTTACCACCAATTGTGCCATAGAATTGGGTACATTTTTCCAGAATCTGGCCTTGGTTCGCGACATTCCCGTGCTCCGCCTGGCCTTTCCCCTTATCGCCAGACAGATTCAAGAAGCGCGGGCCTTCCGGGCCAAGGTTCCAGACAGTTTAGATTTTCTTCTTCTTGTCATGGGCAAACACAAGCGCCCGAATATGCGAAAACGGCCCCTTGATATCAGCGCCAACGGCATGTCCTTTCAAATACGCAAGGAAGAACGAACCCTGTTTCACCTGAACGAGACCTGTGGTGTCCAGTTCATCCTCAACGATGAGATGCTGGTGAAGGTGGATGGTGTTGTCCGTCATATATCCAAGGTACGGGACAAAATAGGAATCGAATACCGTTGCGGCATCCAGTTCGACCTCCCCACCCGTTCGGTTACCGCCAGCATAGAAGCCATTGTCGCTACAGTGCAGCGGGCGCATCTCAAAGAACTCGCTGAAAAATCACTGGACAACGGTATCAGACTGATCCGTTAAACTCCCTGCTTATGTCCCTGACATTGGTTTTCCCTTAAATCAACGCCAGTCAATTCTTTTTTTATCGCAGCCCCAAGTTCTTCCATGGTGTAAGGCTTCTTGACAAAGCTTCCAGCCCCATGGGCCTGAACCTTTCTCACCTCCTCTGTCTCAGCAAAACCGCTTGCAATAACCGACTTCAATCCAGGCCACACTGTCAGCATCTGTTCATACGTCTCCCGACCATTCATCCCTGGTTCCATAAGCATATCGAGAAGAACCAGATCCGGGACCTGCTCTCTCATACCGGCAATGGCCTCCTCTCCTGAACTTGCCGTCTCCACAGAATAATCCAATTTTTCCAGAATGCTGCGGGCAATGAGCCGTTGTTCTTTGACATCGTCAACGACCAGGATACGCTCGTGGTTGCCACGAAGCTGATCCAGAGGAATGGCCCTCTCGGCCAGAGACAGTTCTTCTCTGCTAGCGGGGAAAAAAAGTTCAAAACTCGATCCAGACTCACTGCTGCTGACATGGATGTACCCCTGATGATCCAGAAGTGTGTTCCAGACCACGGTCAAACCCAGGCCGGTGCCGCTTCTTCCCATGACCTTCCTGGAATAAAAAGGATCAAAAATGCGATCCAGATCAGCATCCTTGATACCGGGCCCGGTATCACTCACCTGCAGGACAACATATTCACCGGCTATCACCTCCTTATAACCTTTAAGGGGCCTCTCGATATCCTCATTCCTGGTACTTATGGTCACCGTCCCCTCAGCATTGATAGCCTCTGCCGCGTTCGCGGCAAGGTTGGTAATCACTTTCCGAATATGAATCGGCGAACAACGGATATGACATAGATCTGCTGCCATCGTCAGAATAAAAGAGACCTGGGGATGAGATTTCTTAACCTGTTGAATTTCGATAGAGTTACAAGAATCCATCAGCAGACTGTTCAAAGACACGACTTCTTTGACACTGGCAACTCCCCTGGCCACGGTAAGGAGATCGGCAACCACTGCTGCTGCCCTGCGTCCAGATCTGAGTATTTCCTCCAGTGACGGGCGCTGCGGACTGTCTTCTGGAAGATCAAGGAGCAAGAGTTCCGGCAGACTGACCACACCTGAGAGGATATTGTTCAAATCATGGGCCACACCACCAGCCAACAGGCCAAGGGACTCCATTTTTTTTGCTGTGGCCTTCCTCCGCCTTCGCTTCTCCTTTTCTCTTTTCCAACTATTTTGGGCCGTCAGATCTTTGAAGGTAAGAAGAAACCGTTCTCCGATCTGGGTAAAAGTAAACTCGACGTCCACCACTGTCCTGTCTTTTTTCAAGAACGTTTGCTGGAAGGGGTGGATTTGTCTCTCCCCCTGAATGGATGCAGCAAACATCTTCTGCCAGTGAGCCCTCGTCTTCCCCGCAAGCTCCCTGTCGTCATACACCGCATCAAACCAGTCATCAACGGATTGCAGATCCTGTTTGTCATAACCGTACAGGAGACGGCATTTTTCATTGATCATCTCAATGCTGCCATTCACATTGACTATAGCCATGGGGACATTGGCCTGGCGAATGAAATTGGTCAAGGTCTGCTCACTCTGCTCCAGCCTCTGCTGAGTTGACCGCAGTTTTTCCCCCTGGCGGCTGACGACAAACTGACGGACCTGCCAGGAAAGCCAGAAAATGAGGAACATGATAACAAAAACTATGGTGATGAACCATTGATTGCGGAATATTTTCATGGGAGCCAAGGCCTGCTCACCGGCTGTGGCAAGGACTACAGACCATTGAGTATGGGGAAGTACAATGGGAACATAGCTCGCATAGTTGACAAAGCCCTTCGTCTCCTCTCCCCTGGTCTGACCATACGTGTAGGTTGTATCCCCAGCCTCACCCTGCATCATCTTTTTCGCCATATTGATGACCGAAGGAAACTGGAGCGAAGTCTCATACACGGTCCTCCCGGTATGGCCGGGTATCGGACAGTAGATCTCGACCCCACTCTTATCCATCAGCCAGGCATAGCCCTCGTTGCCGATATTAATATGTTCTATGTATTCACTGGAAATCCGCTGAAAGGGAATAAGAACGGTGATAGTCCCGGCATAGGTCCCATGATCAAAGACCGGATAGGCAAAGGCCACGCTGGCATAGCCCTGCACCGCCTGAAAGACATTGCTGACCACGGGCTTCTGCTCGTTTATGATATAGCGATTATGGTCCTGGCCACTGATATCCTGACCGAGCACCTGATCATTTCGAGGAAAGGTATAAAGAATATGGCCCGTTGCATCCACACGGGTAATGGCTCGAATATCCTCCTTATGGGATTGAAAAAAAATCTCCAGCTCCTGCTTCCCTGTTTCATTCAGGGAGATGATAGTTTGATGCTGAGACAGGTATTCCAGATTATTAGCCAGATATCTGAAAAACTCTTCTATGCCGTTGGCAGCGTGTCCAGCCAGAAGACGCTGATGACTGTAGAGATTAGTGATGACTGTCTCTCGAATGGCCTTGTAAGGAAGATAAAAAATAAAGGCGCAGAACCCAAGAAAGAGAAAAAAGAAAAAAAAACGTCGTTTGATCATGTTCAAGTAGCTTGTTGAACTTACTAAAACCGATGGAGAAAATGCGTATTTCCGTCATCTTAAGAGACACCAGCCCTATTACCAGTGCGTTTCCTCTTTTCATGCTATACCATTACAGCGACAAAAGACAGAGAAGGCCTGATCTTTCCTGAAAAATCATCAGAGACAGGGTAACAAAGAACGATACGTCGCCTCGCTTATGGCAATCCTTGAGCCATCAGATGAGACTGAAGCCGACGCTGCCTAGAGGGGATCAGGATCTGACTCTTTATCGCCCCCTATTAAAAAACTTTCCCCAAGAGCAAAGCTCTCTCTTGCGATTATCCTCCAGAGCGACCACAGTCGCTGTGTGAGTATCGGCCCAAGCCTGCTGAAATGATTATAAAGTATCCAGCCCAGGGCCTCTTCCAGGATCCTCAGCCAGGAGATCTCCCTGGAAAAACGTTATTTTTCCAGTCTATTCTCATCTTGACTTTAATAGGCAAATACGATTAATTTCAGGAGCGAGATCAATACAGGTAATTATAATTAGTCGCCTGCAAAACAGGGGGAAAAAGTACTAACCAGCAGAGAGCGTTGTTTGACCACACTGAAGGAGCAGCTTAGCCCCTCTCCTAACATATTGCATGCACGGCATATTGCCATCCTACAGAGAAAGAAAATCAATGAAGATGAGTCTTATTGTCTTGAGAGTGTTAGCCATCAATACTCCTCTTGCCAGAGTCAACTCTGGAAACAGATACCTGCAGCAACTCCTTCCTTATCCCAGCGCAGAAAAGTTGAACAAGCAATCTCAATTCAGGGTTACCAAGACATGAAAAAGCTTCCTGATGAGAATCTCTCCGAATTGCATGTTCTCAAACAACATCTGAAAAAGGTGATAGAAGAACATGGGCATGCCATAATACGACTCAAGGAGAGCGAAGAGAAATTCAGGACCATTGCCGACTATACCTACAACTGGGAGTATTGGCTGGGTCTCAAGGGGGAAATTCTTTACAACTCACCATCGTCTGAAGGGTTGACCGGATTTTCTGCAGAAGAGTTCGTTTCCAACCCAGACCTGCTCTTATCCATTATTCATCCAGACGATCTGAACCACTTCAGAAACCATCGAAAATCGCCCTGCTATACTTCCAACACGGTAAGCCACCTTGAATTCAGAATCATCACCAAAGACGGAGCCCTGCGCTGGGTCGCGCACAGCTGCCAGGCCGTGTACAATGCTCAAAGTCAGTTTCTTGGCAGACGGGCAAGCAATCGCAACATAACAACACAAAAATGCATTGAGGAACAAATAAACCTGAGTGAAGAACGACTCCGCCTGGCTCTCGATGCATCGTCTGACGGAGTCTGGGATAGAAACCTTGTCACCAATGAGGACTATTATGGTGACAACTGGCACCATGTTCTTGGGTACACGGCACAAGAGGTAAAAAATGACTCTCTCTCCTGGGAGAAACTACTCCATCCCGACGACAAACCTAGAATCCTGGCAACATTCCAACAGCATCTGAATGGCTTAAGCAACCGTTATGAAGCAGAATTTCGAATGCGGAACAAGACCGGAGAATGGCAGTGGTTTCTGTCCCGGGGAAAAGTGGTGGAAAGAAGCGAAACCGGCACCCCCCTCCGCTTTATCGGGACCCATACCGACATTACAAAAAACAAAAAAGTCGAACTGGAACTGCAGAACATGCAGAATATTCTAGAGAAAAAAGTGGCCGAACGAACCAATGAAATACAGGAAGTCAATGTCGCCCTGAAAGTCCTCCTGAAAAAAATGGAAAAGAACAAAATTGAGCTTGAACAAAAGATCACAAACAATATCAGCAAACTCATCGATCCTTATCTAGAAAAACTGCAAAATCTCAATCTGAAGACACAGCATAGGATCCTGGTAGACATGCTGGCAGCCAACCTCCATGAACTGACCACCTCTTTTACCCCCGCTGTTTCTTCGGAAATGGACAAACTCACCCCCACGGAAATCCAGGTTGCAAACCTGGTAAGACATGGAAAAACAACCAAAGATATCGCCAGACTAATGAATCTTGCCCCTGGAACAATAAGTATTCACAGAAAAAGCATCAGAAAAAAATTAGGCATCTCGCAGCACAAGATCAATCTCCAGGCTTACCTCTCCTCCACTCCCTGACCCCTCTGCAAAGCTCGCCCCTCCCCCCCACCCCGTTTCAAGAAAGCACCTTCTCCGGGGAAAACCTGCTCCCCTAAAGGGATACCCACCCCTCCCACAATGGATAGTTTTCCTATCCATTTCTTACCTCCTTTTACCTCATTGCTTATTAGCTGTTTTATTTCCATAATAACAGGGCGAGCAGGTATTGGATCTTCGACTCCCCATTATCGGAGCCAAGAGAAACATCCTGCCCATAAGCCCCTTTTCTCCACCAACTGACTCAATGGGGATAACTTGACTGACTTCCTGACTTACAACAATCACCCAGACAGAATCGGGTACTCAAGACTAGCGACTACGAGACGGCACTAATACATTTCTATTTACTCAAGGAGGGAGTGAAGATGAAGAAACTTCGGCTACTCAGCATCAGTATTATCCTATTACTGATTGGTTGTAGTGAAACATTTGCGGGGGTGGGGTACGGACCAGGAAGAATCGGATTGAAGATTTTTGCTGGCCGCGACCATGTTGATGTCGGCAATGGCGGCATATGGAACTCCCGTGACCAACTGCATATTCAGCTTGATCCGACCGATGGCTGGAGAATCAAGGGATACCACGTGGATCTGGGAGGCGGTGATGACTATACCCCCCCTCTAACTACTGAGGGCAATCCCAAAATTGGCTATTTTGATTACACAGAAGAATTCCAGTTACCCTATGCAAACGAAGCCAACGTAGATGGTTACGCCTTTCGGCGAACCCTTGTCCTCGACCTTGAAGAGGATCTAGGTTTTAAGTGGGGCGTCCCCTGGGCCGACCTGCGCACTCAGGGGGTAGCAATTTTCATCTCTCTGATCAAGCTCGACGAAGCAGGAAAGATCGTCAGTGAGACCGGAGCATGGGCAGTTCCAGAACTGGTTATCTGGGATGAGGAGACAGCGGCAGAAACCACCGGCGATGAAGAAATTGTTATCGACACAGGCAGCGGTGAGATTATTGAAGCCGAGGTGACCGAGATCAAGTGGGTCGGCAAAGGAGACAAGGTTGCAAAGATTGAACACCAGCAGGCCCAGAAGACCTGGGTTGTTGAAGAGCTTGAGGAAGCTATCTCCTTCGACGGTGGCCGCTGGGGCTGGTGGTTCCGCTACGAAATTGCCCATCCCAAGACAGGCCACTTTATTGATTCACCAGTGGCCGGACTCTCGGTTGAGACCCCGACCTATGAGGGCATAACAGACCTAAATGCCGCCTTTGATTACTTCCCCGGGGAAAAAGTTGAAGTCTCCATCGGCTCCATCTTGCTCGGTTCGGCCATGGCCGATCACAAGACATCCCCCCTGGATATCTTTCCTGCCGCCGACACCGAGGATCCGCAGGTCATCAACCTGGCTCGTCTCCTGCAGAGCCTGGACGTGGACGGTGATCCTCAAGGCGGTATTGTCATCAGCGAAGGGGTAGTTTCTGCCTTCGAGCAGGCCATGGCGAACCTGGGACAATCAAGCATCGATTTCACTAATGACAACGAAGTCGAGAGCATCATCCAGGCCACCCTCAGCTACGCCGGTGAGCTGGTTCCCCCCATCACCCTGGTAGCGGTATCGGCTGATAGCGCCCGAGGCCACCTGGAGGACACCCTGAGCAATTCCATGTTCCGCAAGCGGGTTTCACGCACCCCGCAGCTGGCCAGCACAAAGGCCAAGCTGAACATAGCGACAACCTGGCTTCCGGCCTTACCGGCCTCGGCCGTCGAAGGCACCGAAGCTGTGGAAGTGACTTATTTAGACGAAGAGGGCAGAGCTATTAACACAGTCACCGAAGCCAAGCCGATCATCGTCACCTTCACCGATGAAGACCCTCTCACTGGCGCCCATGATGTCTGGGCCGGTGTCTCCCGCGACGACGGCCAGACCTGGAAACGCAAAAATCTGTCCCGTTCCGGAGACCGCAGCTCCTATATCCTGGCCAACGGCGAGCAATATTTCGGCACTTGCAAGAAGCCGGTCTTTCAGGTCAAGGGCAACAAGATCCTGGTTGCCTGGTCCAGCAAGTACGCCCGTGGCGGCAAGCCACGCTACGCCATAAGAACGGATGACGAGTATCCCTACGACGATCCCTACGCCGTAGACGACATCTGGGGAGTAAGCGGCCCCCAGCGCGCCCACGATTACACCGAGGATGGCTATCCTGAAGTCGGCGAGCTTCCCTACAGTGCCCTATGGGTCTGCCGTGGCGTGGTCGCCACTCAGGCAGACGTTTACAATGGTGTAGGCCAGTATCCCGGCGACATTGTCTGGTTCAAGCCCGAACGCTTGACCAGCGGTCGTCGTGACGTCAACCAGATCTTCGCTGCTGCCGCATCCGGTGCCGGATTTGGGGTGATCTGGCAGGAAGACCCCGAAGGTGTGCGTCCCGGCAGGGCCGTTGGCCCGGGCGAGGGCTGGAGCGGCGCCACAACCAACCACAAGACCGACATCTGGTACAGCTACATCAGTTGGGGTGATCTGGCCAAGATCGATACGAATTTCGAACCCGGCGGCGATCCCGAACACGACCTGGATCATCTCACCAGGCCCAAGGCCCTGGTCCCCATGTCCCTGCCCGTTCGCCTCTCAGACAACGATGTCTTGAACAGGAAAAACATGGGACTGGATGCCAGTGTCGATGCTGAAAGTGTCTCCTTTTCTCAGGAAAACCTGACCCGCTGCGTCAAGTTCGAGGACGGCAAGACCATCGTCGCCCCTGATGCCGTAAATGCCTGGGAAGCTGACTACGCGGTGCTGCGCAACGTGCCCGAAGACCACTATCCGAGCATGAACTGCACCAACTGCCATGTCCCCTGGGGACTGGAGCCCCATAATCTTGACACACCGACCCAGGGAGCACCTGTTCCCCTGGTCGTCGTCAACGCCGCAAGCATGGACTATATCGGCGGATTCACTAACGGTGACTGCGTCAGCTGTCATTTCAGCAATATTGTCCCCCGTGACCGGGTCATCGCCATGACTCCTGGTTTAGACGAAGTGTCCAAGTATTCTGAGTGTATGAACAAAGGTGGCATCTGGAAGGACGGTAGCGACGGAGGCGAGACTCTGGAGGCCTACTACCCATATGTCGGATACCCATACATTTTCGAAGAGGATTCCGTTTATGACGGGACCCATCAGTATGGCCTGGAGGTCCCCGGACTGTTGAGTGACGACTACTACACCTTCATCAACAACGCCGGCAATGAGCGGTCTGTGGCCATCACCAGCGACGGTCGCCTGCTGGACGGAGACACCGGGGCTTCCCGGCCCAATCTCTTTATGCAGCCCTATGTCACAGCAACCGGTAAGACCAGCGCCTGGGCCATTATTACCTACGAAGAGACCAAGGGAGCAGGTAGCGGTCCTCCCGATCCTGACGATCTGGTCCACTCAGATGACTATGTTCCCGAAGAGGGCAAAAACGTCATCTACCACAGCTTCGACTTCACGACCCCCGACGTGGTCGCCGGTGGTCATATCATGAATCCGCCGGAGACCGATGAATCCGGTAATCCTATCTACCTGGTCGACGAATACGGAAACCAGATCCTGGACTATCTTGGCAGGCCGCAACTGGCCTACGAGAATGCCCGTCGCGGCCGTTTGATCCTCCAAGGCACCGGAGCAATGAAGTCCAGCAGAACCCCCATGTTGATGGTCTATAAGATGGGCGAAGCAGGCCATGGCCGTCCTTCAGATATCTTCCTCTCCCGCTGGCAGGTTCCGACTGATTTTGATGAGTCGGTGGACAACCCCTATCGCTTTGAGAACGTTCAGGGCGAGTTGCTGATAGATGAGCTCAGTGAGCAGCCCTACTGGCACAGCGGTCCGAAAAACATGAGTTCCGTCACGCCCGTGGAGATAACTGAGAGCATGGGTGATCCGGAGCAGGATGATCCTTTTGGCGCCTTCAAGGTCATCAGATGGAAACAGACAGTCGACAACTTGGCGGACAAATCCCATACAAACCCGTACGATGACTCCCGCGCCCATCGTGGTGCCATTCGCGGCGATTTCGTAACAATGGGCTTCTCCTACACCGCCAACTGGGCAGCCTCCCGCAACGGCAATGACAAGTACGATTTCTTCATCCGCCGCTCCTTTGACGGCGGCCAGACCTGGACCACCGATCCAGCAGGCTCGGGTGTGGAGCACGGACAGACCTGGACCTATCCCAGCGGCACGGAGGAACCCGGTCTCAAGGTGGAGGAAATCAACACCTACGCCGCTGGTGCATTCGAGTCCATGCGCAATCTGTCGCAACTGCCCAATCACAAGGAAACGGTTATCGAACCTCGGATCGTGGCTGTCCCTGGTACGATCAAGGTCGACGGCGCCTGGACCGGAAAGCCCGAAGACAAACAGAATCCTGCTGTCTTCTACGTGGCCTATGGCACCTCAACAAACCCCAAGAAAGATCCCATCACCAAAGAACAGGATTCACCGGTGCCAAAGGATCTCTACTACAGCTTCAGCATAGACAAGGGGGAGAACTATCACCTGGATGAGTGGGTTGTAAACCCTGACAGTGAGGGCAACAACGCCGGTGAAACCGTCTATCGCTGGGGACGACTGGCCAATGGCGACGCGGAGCAGGGCGAAGTGCAGCTGCGCATGACTCCGGACGGCTCACGCTTTTACGCCTGCTGGCTGGATGAAGGCAGTGAAGGCAGCGACATCGTTTTCCGACGGATCATGTCCAAGGCCTTCAAGGCAAACAACGCCCCTGAAACCCTGGCAGAAGCAGCAGCCCTTCTGATAGACACGGAACCTGTGGTTGAAATAGAAGAGGAAGAGGCTGGGGCGGAGGATGACTTTACCAGCGATTCGGGAGGGAATGACGACGAGTAACATCATACCGTAAGGCACGATTGTCAGCCAAGAGATTTTCCCGAGGCTGGCAATCGTGATCCCCTGTTACTGCTCTTGAACTCGAAATCCCATTGAAACTGATCCAGTTCCGGTCATTTCCAATGGAGTTGAAAGGAAAACAGACGAGACCCGAGGAAAAAATTATGAAAACAAAACGCTATATTGCCAGCCTGGCCATGCTGCTCATGGTCGCCCCTGCGCTTGCTGAAGACGGAGAACTGTTCGTAAAAGACATTTCAAAAACACCGGACTTGGATACAAATCACGCCGCGCTCTGTGTGTTGTATAAGAATGTTCTAGCCAGAAATTCGGAAGGCGGACTGGCACCGGTCCTTTATACCGCCAAAGATGGCACGACTTTTGATAACGCTTACGTCAGGCCGCTTATTGATATGTATCACGATGGGCCAGTAGTCAATCCCGAGGACAGCGGAGAATTCCCGGGTCACGGCCAACGCGATGTGTGGGGCGCAGTGAGTCTGGATGACGGCAATACCTTCAAGCGCTCGAACCTGTCGAACTCGGGAGATAAGAGTTCCTTTGTGCTGAAAGATCACACCACCTATTACGGCGACACCTTCCGGCTTTTCGCCAATTCGGCCGGAACCAAAGTGATGGCCGCCTGGGCCAGCCGTTATGCCAACGGTGGCAATCCCAACTACGCCATGTCGGACGAGGACCGGGAAGCCCTTGCAGAGTATCTGGGAATTGACCGGAAAGATGCGGGGTTCGACTTGTACGTGGACGACATCTGGGGCGTCACCGGCTCCCAGAGTTCGTCCGATTTTGCCGATGAAGGCTTTCCTTCAGTGGGCGAGGTGCCCTATGCAACGCTGTGGACTTGCCGCGGCACGCTGGAAACTGACACTGACGGAAATTCAACGGTGGTATGGCGTCAGGCCGAACGGTTGACGTCCGGCCGGCGCGACGTACACCGTATCGAGGTGGGCGCGGCCGGCGGTGCAGGCTTCGTGGTCACCTGGCAGGAAGATCCTGATGGTCTGCGGCCCGGCACCGGTGAAGGCCCCGGCGAAGGCTGGAGCGGTGCTGTTGCGCACCACCAGACCGACATCTGGTACAGCTACATCGATTGGGAAATGTTCGATCTGGTGAATGGCGGGGATAATCCTGCAACCGGTGATATTACTGAAACTTTCAACCCCATTCCTCTGGACGATTACACTCCTGCAACCACTCCCGCAGTGGGCATCCCCATGTCCATGCCGGTTCGTTTGACCGACAACGCCATGGGACTCGCAAAGCCGGATGATTACGATCCGATCGAAGAGCCCTCCTACCTCTACGAGCTCGACCAAAACGGCAACGATACACCCGATCTTTGTGAAAAAACGGTAAAGGTCACGGTGGAGGTCCCAGACAGCACCAATAATCCCCCGACCTCAACGACTCCAATGGATTTACAAATGTGCGTTGCCGAAGATGGCCGCCTCATGCGAGGCAACACCGGGGCTACGCGTAACCGCGTCAACCTGCGGGGCTATGACACGGACGGCGACGGTGCGTTTGACGAGGCTTGGGTTGTCATGGCCTACGAGGAATCCAAGGGTCTGGGTGAGGAATTAGACTACGATCCAGGCGAATTGATCGAAAAAGTCGACATGGGCAAGAACATCTGGTACCACAGCTTCGACATGCGTAACCCGGAACTGGTCTCCCAGGGCATGATGCTCAACATGCCGGCGGTCTACCCGGACGGAACGCCCGTTGTACAAACTGAGAATCGTCTGGTGGAATATCCTCAACAAGCTGTATCCGCGGACGGTAACATTAGCTATAATTACCGATTCATGCATATCGAGCCTGATCCTATCTACGAAGAACAACCAGAAACGGCGATACCCACAGTGCTGCTGCAGACCGAGATCGCCCGGCGCTTCAGCCTGATCTCCCAGCCTGCCAAGGACGCCGGCCCGTCCGGCACGGTGGCGTTGGCTACGTGGAAACAGGGGATCATTCGTCAGGGTGGCCCGGCCGATGTCTATGGCCGACGTTTCATCATCCCTGAAGGGTTCAATGCCGCCGTGGACAACCCCTACGGCTACGACTGCATGGAATGCAGAACCAAGCTCTTCGAAGACGGATCCAATCCGCGCTACGTCAAGGGTCTTTGCATCTCTCCGCCCGAGGCCCTGTCCGCCAGCATGCCTTTCGACGTGCCGAATATTGGTGGGGAAGCCAGCTCCATGGGCAATGACATCCCTGCCCTGATCGCGGCGTTCCCCTTCAACGAGGCCTTCGACGACATCGATATGACTTTGTTGCCAGAAGGCGTGGACCAGATGCCGAAGGTCTACGAGTGGCAGCAGCTCGGGGCCAATTACGGCCAGGCAATCACGGATACTGATTTGACCAACTTGGACGATCAGTCCTGGGAAAACCCCTACGATGTGGCAAAGGGACACTGGGGTTTCATATCCGGCGACTTCATCATGTTGTTGTATGCATGGTCTCCCAACTGGCTGGCCAATACCTGGGGCCACGACAACTACAACCTGTACGTCAGGCGTTCCTTTGACGG
>Ga0180007_10000121_pt1 | contig 139799 bp, 126 predicted proteins | sample MM_PC_MetaG_FD_121122 | JGI IMG/M metagenome (GOLD analysis project Ga0180007, IMG submission 121122) | Groundwater microbial communities from the Aspo Hard Rock Laboratory (HRL) deep subsurface site, Sweden - MM_PC_MetaG | ecosystem: Environmental > Aquatic > Deep subsurface > Groundwater...
GGAACAGATACCACAAAATATTATTACGATAATCTTGGAAACCTAAACTCAGTAATATTGGCAGATGGAACAATAATTGATTATGTTATTGACGGACAAAACAGAAGAATAGCAAAAAAAGTGAATGGCTCAATTGTTAATAAATAGTTATACCAAGACCAACTAAACCCAGTAGCAGAACTGGATAGTGCAAACAATATTGTTGCAAGATACGTTTATGGAACCAAAGCAAACGTACCAGAATACATTATTAAAAGTGATACTACTTATAAAGTAATAAGCGACCATTTGGGTTCAGTTAGATTATTAGTAAATGTTTCAAACGGAAATATTGCTCAACGAATAGACTACGATGCGTGGGGCAACCAAGTCGCAAATCTTGGGTCTAATATCACAAGTCTCTCTTTCGCCGGTGGTTTAACAGATGAACATACTGGACTTGTCCGCTTTGGAGCAAGGGATTATGATCCGATAGAAGGAAGATGGACAAGCAAAGATCCAATATTGTTTGCTGGAGGGCAAAGTAATCTTTATGTATATGTTTATAATAATCCAATCAATATTTATGATATTAGTGGATTACAAGGTAATGTTTGTTCAAAAAACTCAACTGAAGATTATAAAGATGCCCTAAGAAGAATGGAAGCTTTATTAAATCAATTGATTGAAAACAACAAAAATTATGAGCAAATAAAAAAGAACGAACAAACTGTTGCTCCATACTTATGGCAACCACCAACGTTTTGGGAAGGTCTTGATCAAGCAGTTCCTATTATGCTTGATGGAGGAGCAATAGCAGCACTTTATGCAGGTCAACCAATTTTGGCGGGGGGATTTTCTTTTACATCTACTGCATGGACAGCAAAAAATGAAGGTTTTAGTGGATCAACAGGAGTTGGTGTTGTGACTATGATTGCTGGGACATATGGACCATTATCTTATCCAATGGCGATTGTGCAAATAGTTTATGATGTATATAGTACAAAAAAATGACATTTTTAGTTTTCTGAGTATTTTTATAAAATAAAGGAATAAATAAATGATATTGGTTTTCAGTGTTATTTTGATTTTTATAGGTGCAATATTAATGTTTTTTAATGAAAAGATAATAGAACTGTTTAATGAAGATGGATATTTCACCCATAAACAAAATAAATACAGAAAAATTGTAGCGGGTTTAGGATTAGTCATTCTTGGTATTTGGGGAATACTCGAATATTTTGGTATCACAGCTTTTATGGGGCAATATGTGAAATAACAGATTTGTTGCTTTTGCTACGTTTAGCAAACTTGAAAGTGTTTTTAATAATAGCTCAGAAAATAGTCTTCAACTAGTTTTGTGTTATAATCTCAAGTCTCTCCTTTGCTGGTGGTTTATATGATGAACATACTGGCTTAGTAAGATTTGGGGCGAGAGATTACAATCCAACATTAGGACGTTGGATAAACAAAGACCCAATTGGTTTTGGTGGCGGTGTTAGTAATTTGTACGAGTATTGTGTTAATGATCCAGTTAATTTTGTTGATTTATCAGGTCTTCAGTGTACCATAACTTCTGAGGAATACAAGAAAGATCTTCAGAAACTTACTTCATTATATGAACAATTAATAGAGAACACTACTGATTATGCTCAACGAGAAAAAAATGGATTAGCAGTAGAGCCATATTTATGGCATCCACCAACTTATTGGGAAGGTCTTGATCAATCGGTTCCTATTATGCTTGATGGAGGAGCAGTAGTTGCAACTTATTTAGGTCAAGTACACGTGGCTGGTGGTCTTGGCGTAGCATCAACTTTATGGACTCTGAAAAATGATGGTTTAGGTGTCTCAGTTGGTGTTAGTGCAACAACAACTGTTATTGGTGCAGTCTCACCACCTTATATTGCAATACCTGTTGCTCTTGGTCAATTTATTTATGATTTATTTTAATAAATAATTGTTTTTTTTTTTATAAATTTGAAGTTAAACGATGGAATTATTTTTTGGTATTGTTACAATTATTATTGGTATTATGTTGATAGCATTTAATGAAGAATTAATAAAGCTATTAGGTACAGATAAATATTATGACCATAAAAAAGATAAGTACAGAAAAATCATTGTAGGAATTGGAACTATTATTTTAGGTATATGGGTATTATTAGATTATTTCATTTCTTAAACTGAAATATTGCATTAAAATTAATAGTCTTAATTGAAAGTGTTTTAATAATAGCTCAGAAAATAAACTACAATGAGTTTTGTGTTATAATCTCAAATCTTGGGTCTAATATCTCAAGTCTCTCTTTCGCTGGTGGTTTATATGATGAACATACTGGTCTTGTCCGCTTTGGAGCAAGAGATTTCAACCCAACAATTGGTCGTTGGATTAGCAAAGACCCAATTGGCTTTAATGGTGGTGTTAGTAATTTGTACGAATATTGTGTAGATGACCCAGTTAATTATGTTGACCCAAGTGGTTTGCAGGGGCTATCAACCCCAGTTTCAAGACATTTTTATATTTCGGAAATGTCTGCGGCACAACGAGCGAGAATGATGGAGAATTATGGGAAATATACAACAGGAGTACTTAGCGGTGTTAGTGTTGCGTTAGTTGTAGTGGGAACTCCGTTTACAATTAGTGCAGCAGGTGTTATTGGTGGTATTTCTGTTGGTATATCTTTTATAAATGGGGAGTATGGGGATGTAGCTTTAGGAGTTGCATTGTTAGGAATAGGTGCTCAGATAGTGAATCCATCAGCTAGAATAGCTTATGCTTTGGCGCAATTCGGATACGAATTGTTGCCTGATGGAAGAGTTATTAAGATTGAATATCAAGATCCTATGTCTGTTCAAGATAATACAGCAGTTGCTAAAAAAACTTGTCCTTAATATTTATGGAGATTAAAACTATGAATGAAGCTATTATTTTAGGAATTATATCATTTATAATAGGTTTGTTCCTATCATTAAATTGGGAGAAAATAATTGAATCACAAGGGCCAATTAAAGATGGTGATTACCCATTTGAAACTAGAAAGGCACAACTTATTGGAGTAGGTATTGGATTAATAATTGCTGGTATTGTTGGTATAATTAAAGGTCTATTTTTCTTTAAATAGTAAATAGTTTTAATATAAAAAGCAGATAAAGAGTATGCTTGTTTAATAATTGTACGCTGTGTTTTCGGTACAAAAATTAACATACCAGAAAACATAAATAAAAATGCCTTCCCCGACTCTTTTTGCGGGGGCACAACATATAAAGTAATAAGCGGCCATTTGGGTTCAGTTAGATTATTAGTAAATGTTTCAAACGGAAATATTACACAACGAATAGATTACGATGCGTGGGGCAACCAAGTATCAAATCTTGGGTCTAGTATCTCAAGTCTCTCCTTCGCTGGTTGTTTATATGATGAACATACTGGTCTTGTCCGCTTTGGAGCAAGAGATTTCAACCCAACAATAGGACGTTGGACAAACAAAGACCCAATAGGTTTTGGTGGAGGTGTTAGTAATTTGTACGAGTACTGTATAAATGACCCAGTTAATTTTGTTGACCCAAGTGGTTTGCAATGGATTTTTTCTATAGCTCGTTATATTGGAGGTTTTATTGGTAGAGGAGGTGGCTTCATTTCTGGTTCTATGCCAATGAAAGGTGGGTTTGGTGAGCAAGGATACGATTTGGATTTTGATGGAACGCCTGATGATCAAGATGAAAGAGATAATAGAAAAGACCCTTTATGGCAATGGGAACAATATGAAAAACTCCAAAAAAAGCTTGAAAATCTTGAACAAAGAGATAAACTTGAGAAAGGGATTGAACATATGAAGTTAAAAGCATTCATTGAGCTAATGGATAATCCTTGTGATTGATAAATGAAGGAGTAATTATGGTGGCATTAAATTGGACGGAAGTAACAATTGCGCTTATAGTTTTTATAATACTTATTCTTTTTTCAAAAAGGGTTAGAAAAATAATGCGAGAGATAATAGAAGTTATCAAAGATATTTTCTTTTGGATGTAAAGGATAGTGCAAACAATATTATTACAAGATATGTGTACGGTACACAAAAAACATAACGTCGCTTGGGGAAACCAAGTTTCAAATCTTGGGTCTAATATCTCAAGTCTCTCTTTCGCTGGTGGTTTATATGATGAACATACTGGTCTTGTCCGCTTTGGAGCAAGGGATTACAACCCAACAATAGGACGTTGGATAAGCAAAGATCCAATTGGATTTGATGGTGGTCAGAGCAACCTGTATTCTTATGTTGATAATAATCCAATTATTTTTGTTGATATTACTGGGCAAGGTAAATGGGGTTATCGTGGATTATATATGGGTGGTGGCTACTATTTACCATTTCATTGGACACTTGGAGGTGAAGAAGGTAATATACTCCTTATGCATGAACAATATTGGTTTAATGATGGAACAAGCAAAGGATATGGTGATGGGATTTGGGTGGAAGAGTTTTCTTATCAAGATGTATATAAACAATATGTGTTTTTATTTAGCAAAGAGTATAATGATAAACTTATGAGAGATGCTATGAATCTTGTACTGTGGAATCCAAAAGAGTACTTTTTAGTTGGCCATAATTGTCAAGATTGGGCATCTGCTGTTAGAGAAAAATATAGAGAGCTTGAGAAAAATGAAAAATCTTGTCCTTAAGAATGGAAATATTTATGAATATTTTTAAAGTATTATCAGTATCAGTATTATTAGTACTTTTGGTAGCTTGTACAGAGCATGAAGAACTCTCTTTCCAACTGGATGGGAAAATTCTAACTGCTATTAGTGACATATATCAATATGACCTAAAATTAAAGAAAGAGACTCTATTTTATAAAGAGAAATCTTTGGGTAGTGGAATTATGTCCATAAGCTACTACGATGATGAACACATTATTTATGGTACAATAACTAAGACAATAAAAAAACTGAATCTTAAAACAAAATTATCTAAAGAAATAGGATTTGGAATGAATCCATTTTGCATTCCATCAAAGAGAATACTATATTTTTTTAATAGTAAAAATATAGATAGTGACATTACTCTTTGGAAAGCGAATTACGATTCTCTTGATAGTGCAAAAAAAATACTATCGCTTGGAAAGAGATTCGAAGGGTATTCAACGACAAAAATTGTTCAGATTTCTGATTCCACGATTGTACTGACAAATAAAGACGAAGAATTAGTTATTATCAATATTAATAACAATAAAATAAAGAAAACACCTTTTAAATACTATCATCCTATATTTTATGATGATATTTGTTCATTATTGTATTGCTACAGTACAAAAAGTGATTGGACAACATATAAAATAGATATGTTAAAAGAAAAGGTTTCAGAAATTGATTTGCATATAGAAGGTAATGCTCTGTATGTAAAAAAATATCATGCAGCAATTTTTGCAAAAGCAAGGATATCTTTAAAGTATGGAGAAACTGGCGATTTAATGATTAATTTTTTGCACAATGATAATAGCTATGAAATACTCGAAAGAACAAGATTTAATCAAGGTATTTATTTTGCAGAGACAATATTTTAGATAATAGTCTTGTCTAGTAGGGGGCAGTTCATATAGCCAAATTTGGCGGGATGTATAAAATGGGTTAAATAATTATTTAACCATGTGTAGCTTTATTGCGTTCATTATGGTTGAATTTGATTCCTATTTTGTAAATCCTGATTTAATTAATATTAACTTCTTTAGAAATCTTATACTCTGTTAGTAAAACGGTTTTAGTATCTATTTTTAAAATTTTAATGTATTTATATTCTTCACCCTCCCTGAGAAATAGTGTCTTGGAATTTGATTCATCATTAAAAATTATCATTTTCCCAGAGTTTGCTATTATCACACCTTTAATAGAATAATTTATTGTTTCTACGGGTGGCAGTGGCTTAATTTTATTCTTTTTTGCTGCAATTTTCTTTTCAGGTTTTATGATATCAGAAAAAGTGAAAGGATCTTGTTCTAAAGTAATATATCCTATTTCTTCAGGTTCATCTAATTTTTTATTAACTGCAACTGGATGTAAAGGAAGTGATTCGTTGGCAATATCTATTTGAATATCATCGTTGTCAAGAAAATGTGTAGTTATTCTAAACAAAATAATACCCCATATTACTATAACAGTAGTAATTAAGAGAATAAAAGATATCCTTTTTTTATTGGGCATTTTCATAAATTTAAATAGACGTTAATTTTTGTGAGAACTTTTAATTTTTGTTGCGTAATAGTTATTGGGTTTATACTAATTTCAGTTACTAATATTACTTTTTCTGAGCTTTCTAAAAATCTAATAAAATTATATAACTCTTCATAATTAGAATTAAACTCCAATTCAACGGGTAGCAGCCAGAGGTTTTCGTTGCTTTTTAGTTTACTAGGTTTTATTGAAGTAATACTAATGTTTGATTTTTTTGCAATGTTATTAAGATAACGCATAGTTGTTGAAATGTTTTTATTTTCCTCATAATCAGAAACTATCTGGTTTATCTGTGATTTAAGCTTTTTGTTTGTCTCCGTAAGCTTATATAAATTAGCATCAATTGCGGTTACTTTATCTAGTTTATTAGTGTCATTTATCCAGTTAATTGTTAATGAACTTAAATCCCAAATCCGTGGTAAAATCTCCCCAAATAATACAACTATTGTAAAAACAATAATTATTACATTAATATTTTTCCATTTCTTATTGTTAATTTTCATAATAGTTTGCAAGTATTGAAAAATTTATCATTGTTTTTCTTGGGAGTATAATATTTGACCTAAATTTCGATTTTTCAACTAAGTTGGCATATTCAAGAGTAATGTTATTAAAATTATTTAATATTTCAATTCTATTGATAATATCAGTTACATCTTTTTGTGAATATGAAAGACCTTGGAGGTTTAGTTGCAATCCATTATTTGACTCAGTTATTAAAAAATTTGTTAGACATCCATTGTTGCCAATACCTTCAATTATTGAATATAGAATTTTCGAAAAAACAATTCGTTCGCCTTTTAATTTAGTAAGTATAGAAAGATTTTTTGTCAAATTGTTATTGGCGTCATTAAGATTTTCTACCATTTTTGCTTTAACATCAATTTCTATCAAATTATTTTCATTGTTTTGAATTTGAGTGTTTAATACACCTTCTACAAAATAAATTGAAAGCAACAAAAAAACTAGTATTGAACCCAAAGTTAAAATAAGCTTCAAACTTGTCTTCTTTTCTATGTATTCTCTATTCACTAATTCAACTTCTACTGGTAAAAGGTTTATTGATTTATCGTTACCTGTCAAAAGTTTATTTATCGCAATTATTGAACTCAAATGCGAAGCTTCAATATCAAATGGCTCTTTATTTATTAACTCTGTTAAAAATATTGATCTCAGATGAGGAGCTATTTCTTGCTCAAGTATATTTTGTGAAGAAAAAAATATCTGTAGCTCTTCGTTAGCTGCTGGTAAAAACGTATTTAAGTTTTGCTTTATTTCATTTAGACAGAAAATAATTGTATCAATATCATGAATATTCTGGTAGCCGTTATTTATTTCAAAATCAGTTTTAGTTTTATTTAAAAATAACTCACTATAAATTAAAGAAGTCTTACTATTTGAAAACGAATAGATAATTTTATCGAAAACTACATTTAAAAATAAAATGTTCTTCTCTTTAGCAAAATTAAGTGTGTGGATTGATAAAGGAAAAGTAGAAATGCTAATTATTCTTAAGCCATTAATTTGGCAGGCTTTTGTAATATTTTCTATAAAGATTTTTCTAGCTATAGTTATACAATAGTATTCATTATCCTCATCTTCAGAGTACTTTTCATAGGAAAACAAAAAATCATCTATTTGGCGTCCTTCAGGTAAAAACTTATCTGTGTTTTCTAAAAACCATAACTCCTTATCTTCTGTATCTATATCTATTTTTATTGTATTAAATCTAAATTCATTAATTCCAAGTATTATTAATGCTTCTTCCAGTTTGAATTTATCAGATAACTTTTTCAGACTATTTGTAATAAAAGAAAGATCATTGTCATATTCAATTATTTCCGAATATATGATTTTATCAGTAGTATTAAGTTTTTCTTTAGTTATTTGATAAAAGGGCTCCTTGATTTCAATATATGTACAATGAGCGTATTTTTTATGAATATCCAGAACTACAAAATTCTTAACCCCAGAAATTCTGTAAAAACTTATTCTTTCTAATATGTTTGATAAATTATTTAGCATTTAATTAAATTTTCAATAATAAATTAACTCACTCTAAAGCACTGCATTAGAACCGCGTACTTTTAATGTAATTACTATTTAGTCCTTTCCCTTATTAATTAATGTTTTCTTAACTATTTCATATTGCTTGCACAAATATAAAATATAAAATTTTACAACATAGTTTCTTGTAATACCTCTTCATAAGTAGTAATTCCATCCCTCACTTTTTCCATCCCTGCTTCTCTTAGTATTTTGTAGCCTTGCATAACAGCAGCTTCTCTTATCTTGGTAACTGAAACATTATTTGAAATTAATTCAGTTATCTTTTCGTCAACTTCCAATATCTCAAATATTGAAGTTCTTCCTTTAAAACCAGTATTATTGCAAGAATTACACCCAACGTTTTTATACCCAATTTCGTGTGGTTTAAGTTTCTCTTGAGTTAAGTTTCTTTTCAATACTTTACAACTACACAGAGTTCTAACTAATCTTTGAGCAACAATTAACTTTAATGATGCAGAAATTAGAAATGGTTCAATTCCCATGTCAATCAATCTGGTGATTGCTGAAATAGAATCGTTTGTATGTAAAGTACTAAAGACTAAATGTCCTGTAAGAGAAGCTCTAATTGCAATCTCAGCAGTTTCTCTATCTCTAATTTCACCCACCATAATAACATTAGGATCTTGCCTAAGAAAAGAACGAAGAGCTTTGGCAAAATCAAAGCCTATATCGGATTTTACATTACATTGATTAATTCCGTCAATATTATATTCTATTGGGTCTTCAATAGTCATTATGTTTTTTTCAATTGAGTGTATTTGTTTTAATGCGGCGTATAGGGTTGTGGTTTTTCCACTTCCTGTTGGTCCAGTTACAAGTACCATTCCATAAGGGGCAGTAATAGTTTTTGTTAATATTTTATATTGTGATTCCGAAAGTCCTAATAGTTTTAAGTCAAGTTTTAGTTGCGATTTATCCAGAATTCGTAGGACAATTTTTTCACCAAATCCAGTTGGTAAAGAAGATACCCTAATATCTATATTGTGACCTTTATAAATAAATTTAATTCTACCATCTTGCGGTCTTCTTTTCTCTGATATATCTAAATTAGCCATTATCTTTAATCTGCTGGAAATTGATAAATGTCTTTGCTTTGGTAGATTTGAAACTTCACTTAAATGTCCATCAATTCTATATCTAACTCGAAATGCAGTTTCAAGTGTTTCAAAGTGGATATCACTTGCTTTAAGATTAATTGCATTAGCGATAACTTGATTTACAAATTCAATATTCGATTGTTCTGAATCCAGACTCTCCTTTATTATCTCTTCATTATTGTTGGAATAATTTGGATAAAGTTCTTTGAGCTTTTTTAATATCACATCTGCCGGGAATTCTGATACCCTAATTTCATAACCAGTTTCAAAAGAGACATCATTTATTAATTTTAAGTCATCTTGGTTTTGTACAGCTAAATGAAGCGTGAAATTTTTAATATCAATAGGCAAAACATTATGAGCGAATGCAAATTTAGGCGATAATATTGATTTTACTTCATGAGATATTTGTATTGAATCTAACATTAATAACCCGATATAAAATTATTGTAAGTACTAATCAGCCAGTTGTCAAATAAGTTAGTAATTAAATAACCAAAACTTAGAAACAAAGCAAATGGGATTTTCTTTTCATCTGTATAATTACTGAATAATATTTTTATTATATAAAATCCAGGAATCGCAAGAAACGCTGAAAACCATAATCCAAATAAAGATATTGGAAATGTGAAAAGCAAAGTAAGAATTCCTATGTACTTAATGTCTCCATATCCAATGGCTTCACTTTTTTTATATTTTGAATATAATAAATTTACAGTAACTAATATAATTATTAGAATTACTGCACCAATTATACTCAATGCAACTTGAGAATCAACAATAAATAGATTTATTATTGCTATGATTAGTAAGCTGCTTAATAGTGGATTAGGGATTATAAGATGCGAAAAATCAATAACTGCAATTACTAGCATAATTAAAAATGACAAGTAATATAAAATAAACTCGAAAGATAATCCATACTTTTCGAAACAAATAATACCAAGAATTCCTGCAAAAATTTCAAACAAAAAATATCTTTTTGAAATTGGTTCGTCACAATAACTACATTTGCCCTTTAAAAATAGAAAGCTAACCAAGGGTATTAATTCATAGTATTTCAATTTTTTTTTACCACACATACAAGTTGATCTTAAAATATCAAAATGCATACTATTTGAAAAATAAGAAATAGCATTGTTTCCAAAACTTCCCAAAGATAACCCTAAACTAAAAACAATAAGCCATTCAATCATCCTTCTTCAACCCTTCAGCTATTTCATTAACTATAGTATCAATTACATCTACTATATTATAATTTTTATAGTTACAATTAATATTTGCAAGACCAATAATTTCTCCTGTTTTTACTGATAATATTCTGAAAGTTAAATTTATATTTTGTTTCGATTTAGGTGAAATAAATTCACTACTTGCATATTTTAATAATTTCCCAACAACTATATAATTAGCATTTAATTTAGAACCAATAGATTTTATTTCTGAATAATTAATATTTATCGGGTCATCAATGTCCAAATCATGTAAAACTTCATCTACCCTTAGTTTTTCTACAATGGAAAAATGTTTTGTTAGGAATAATCTATTTGATAATTTATCTGCAATCAGAACACTTGTATATTTGGGGAGGGAAGAGCCTTGTATTTCAAACGGCAGTATTACTATCTTAGTACTATCAATATCCTCTGTAAGATTTATTTCTGAATCTACAATATCGATGGTTTTAATAGAGCTGCAATTAGATAATAAAAGAACTAAAAGTAAACTCAAAAAAAATAAATGCTTTTTCATAATTAATCCGGAACTATTTCTTTAATTATACCATTTTCTGTAACTTCCCACTCATTAAAGATGCCATCATTATCAAAATCAATAATAGAAGTCGCAGTAGCTCTAAAGGTTGAAAGTTCTGCAGTAACAATTTTAACAACATAGCGTGCAGTACCATTATCAGTAATAAGTGTTTCCTGTTCAAATCCAACTTGAGCTAAGTCAAGAGAAAATTTGTCATACTCAAATCTGTATGCTTTTTGAAGCATGTATACTTGTTTTAAACTTAATTTTGCTTCTGTTGCTTTAGCTTTATTTACAACAGGCATAAGTCGTGGTAAAGCTAGCAGAACTAGTATCCCAATAATTACCAAAGCAACCATCAACTCTGTAAGAGAAAAGCCATCTGTACGCTTTAAAAATTTATTCTCCATTTAAACTCCTAAGTAATTAATAATTTCAAACATTGGTAAATACATTGCTACTAAAATAACAGCAACTATTGCCCCAACAAATAAAATTAGTATTGGTTCAATAAAAGAGGTAACACTATCTAACTTGTGATCAAATTCTTTACTATAATAATCACTTATTAACGTAAAGACATTACCCAACTCAGCACTTTCCTCGCCAGCAGCTAATAGCTTGGTGAAAGTTAAATCAAAAAATTTGGAACCATGAACATTTGATGCAAAACTCTCACCCTTAATTAGCTTTTTAATAAATATTGAAATTTCAGATTTAAATATACTATTATTAGTAATATTTTTTGAAATTTTCAAAGAATCTAAAAGATTGACTTTACTTTTTAATAATATAGACATACTTAATGAAAATCTGGCTAATATATTCATAGTATACAATTTTGAAATCAATGGAATGGTTAGAATAAGTCTATCAAGAACACTTCTTTTAAAAGATTCATTTTTTATTGTAAAGCTAGTTAAAAACACTACTGAAATAAAAAGTAAAAGAACAATTATACTATTATTTACTAGATAATTACTTATATCTAACAAAAATTGTGTCAAAGGTGGAATATTTGTTCTCATCGAAATAAATAGGGACTCAAAAGTTGGGATTAAGTAAAACAACATAAAAAATATTACGAGAAGGGCAATAAGCAATACGAAAATTGGATACCTTGCTGCTTGAGTTATTTTTCTTTTCAAATTTTCAAATTTTTCTTGATAATCGGTAAAATCTGTTAAGACTTCTGCCATATATCCAGTTTCTTCTGCAACCCTAAGATTGGCAATATAAATTTTTGAGAAAACTTCTGGGTACTTTGAAAAACTTTTAGATAAAGAATTACCCGATTTTACATCTGTAATAACTCTTCTAATAATTTCTTTAAAATTAATATTTTGCGTTTGTTCATTAATTAGGGATAAAGCATCTATTAAAGATATCTTAGAAATCAATAGTAAACTTAAAACTCTATTAAATTCAATAAATTCTTTGTTACTAATTTTTTTTAGTTTAATCAATATTCTATATTCCTAAACTTATTAATACTAATATCTGGTTTTGTAAAAGTTAAATTATATTGTAATTTACTAATCATTATTTTTAATTCAATTTTGTCAATCAACTCAGAAATAATTTTCTTTTTATCATTATGTGTCCTTTCTTGTTTGTCATTAGTTATAACCAGATTTTCCAAACCTTTCAATTTTAAATCTAATTTAAATTTCTCAATTCCTTCTAGTTTGTATAAACTATTTATTGCAAATGAATTTTCTTTAAGTAATATTGTATCAACACCATCTAATACAAAAGAATAACTACTATCTAACTGTTGAAAATAAAATGAATGAGATTTTAATAGTTTACTATTTAATCTATATAAAAAATCCGTTACGGTTTGTCTATTATCTAAATTTTTGGTTGTTGTTGAAATAAATTTTGTGGAAAAAAGAAAAAATGTTATTAAAACAGTTAGAAGTATAAAACCCATATTTATACCAACAATTATCTCTATTAATGTAAAACCGCTATTAGAAATTTTCATTTTTTATAAAGTGAGGATAATGATAAAATAATTTGCTTATTTGATTTTGAAAAAACACTAATTTTCACTTTAGTTAAATTGTTGTCGCTTGAAATTTTTCTTTCTACCAATATATTCCCATTATTATTTGTGTAGGATGTATCTCGTGAAACTTTATTGTTAAGTGAATTCTCAATTTCTTGATCAGCCAAATATAATGCTTCGCTTCTTAAAAGAATTTTTGGATTACTAAACACTAGATTAAAAAAAAACGCAAACAATGTAATTGTTAAACCAAGTATTATAATACCCACTAGTGCTTCAGTAATGGTATATCCATCTTCTAATTTTAATTTATCCATTTTTCATTAAGAATAGATAGTCTATTATTATCTTCAAAACCTATTGGCAATAAAAATGTACTATCTAATTTTACTCGATTAATTTTCAAATCAACAAGCCAATTAATATACTCTGTTGGTTCCTTGTAATACCAAAAATTATTTGTATAAATTACTCCACTAACTTGCCCTGAAATATTCACATTATTCTCAGAATAAATTAGACCTTGTATTTTTGAGCTGTTATCAATTGTTATTATGTTTTTATTATTACTTAAACCTACGTTTGAATTTACTAAAATTATTGATCCATTTACAATGCTTGAGTTTATTTCTATACTATTATTAAGGTTTGAAACTTCCTCCGTTTTAGAATATAAAACAATTGTTGAAGGGTATTCCAAAATGCAATTATTTATTAAAATACTTTTCTTAGAAAACAACTGAATGTTTTTCAAATAGGAATTACCATTAATTTCTATTCCAGTATTAACAGCTATAATAATATTTTCTATTTTTACATTTTCTTCAATAGTTAAGGAATCACACATTATGTTCAAATCCAACTCCGATATGGTTCCTTCTTTTATAATAGTTTCACCCATTACAACCAATGATATTTGATTTTGAGAACCATGTTTCTCAATTATTCCAGATAGAACAAAATCTCCATTTATAATGTTTATCTTGTCATGTGAAAGCTGCTTTAACGTTAATTGATTTAGTTCAAAATCGCTATCCAAATAATTTGAATTATCGAATAAGTTATTGTTCTCAAATAAAGCATTTACAAAATTTTCGTTGAAAAATTTAATAGTTATATCCTCTTTCTTAATTAAGTTTCCTACTATATAATTGTTTGAAGCTGTAGGTTTGCCAGAAATTCGACCTCGCTTAATTTTATCAGAAGTTCCGAGAATATTTCCAACAATTGTTGTTTCACCAGATACACTTGCTCGTAAATTTGGTTTTGAAATTATTATTGCATTATCAAATGGAACTTCTGGTTTAGCAGCCAAATAGTAATTTACACTGGAAGAGTCAAATTTGTTATATGCAGTTGTGTTAACCTTTAAGTAAAGTCCATCCATTTTTGGTACTAGTTTAACTTTTATGGAATCAATAAGCATAAACCTTTCATTTACTAAATATTCATTGTTATCAGTCATGAATAATTGTATTGCCGAAAAACATGCAAGATCTAATTCTTTTTTTTTAGTCAGCTGTATTGAATAAGCATTATAAAAAAAAATAATAGAAACAATTCCCAACAGCAGTGTAGTTACCAATAAAGATATCATAAGTACAGAAGGGAGAATAAAGCCCCCGTTGCAATTAATAGTTATCCTTTTTAGGTGTCTATAATTGTTTTTATATGTTTGTTTCATATATCTATATTTTTTGATAAAATAGCATCTAGTGATATGGTTAATAATAATCTAACTAATTTTAAGACAAACCATCCGCTAAAGCACAACATTAAATTAAGTGTAAATAATAAAAGTAAGTATTAATATAAGAAATTTAAAATAAATTAAATTATACTTGACAATAAAAATATAAATAATTAATTTCGAACCATAAAATTATTGTAGCAGAGTTGCAACTCTGAGAAGGGCACTTTCCAATCGTCTAATCAATTATTTTGCAACCAATAAGTTTAATTTATAAGATATTAAGTTTCACAAAATTGTAAAGGATTCATCTAAAAAATAAGAATTAACAAACAAAATTAAGGGATTCTAGCAATGGCTATGAATAATTTCTACTTGTTACAAATTACAATATTCTTTTTTGCGAATTTGCTTTCCGCTCAAATTCACGTTGATGCAAATGGAAACACAGCTATTGGTGCAGATAATACAACTTTCGATAAAATTCATAAAACAAAATTAAAAATCACATCAGATGGTATGACTGGTGATACATGGAAATATAAAGTCTATTCATATGATTATCGCTGTCAAGTAAAAACAATTTTAATAAATGAATAATAACTAATGGTATATAATTGTTCAAATATATTATGTGAAATGATATTAAAACCATTGTTAAATACATTATAACAAATTATCAAATTGGAGATATAATGAAAAGCTTATTAAAAATTATATTATTACTGTGCTTTGTTTTTAGTAATTCAGTTTTAGCAAGAACAAATTATGGTGGTGGTGATTTAACAGTTTCACCAACAAGCATATCTGCGCCGTATAGTGCAGGAAACACGACTGTAACTATTGCTGGTGATATGTGGTTTATAACAAGTAAACCAAGTTGGGTTACTACATCTCATTCTTCTGGAGGTGGTGGAGAACCCGTAGCAGTTACAGTTAGTTGGACTGCTAACACAGGCTCGGTTCGTAGCGGAACAATAGCTGTATTTGATGATATGAGTGGAACATTTACAAATATTTCAATTACACAAGCGGCTCCACCACCACCACATTTATCAGTAAGTCCAACATCATTATCTGCAACAAGTAGTAGCGGTTCTAAAACAATAACAGTTACTAATGATGGTGGTGGCTCAATAGGGTGGTCAAGTATGGGAGCGGCAAGTTGGATAACTTCCATTAGTCCAAGTTCTGGAACTCTAAGTGCAGGCCAATCTCAAACAGTTACAATTAATTATTCAGCTAATTCTGGTGCAAGCCGGTCTGATGATATTATAATATTGGATAATAACGAGATTTATATATATCAGGTTTATTTAACTCAATCTTCAGCGCCAGCAGTCTTAAATGTGAGCACAACCAGTGCAAGTTTTGGATATAGCGGGGGCAGCAGCGCATTTAGTATAACCAATAGTGGATATAATACACTTACATGGTCAGTAAGTGATAATGCAAGTTGGCTATCCGTAAGTCCAACCAGCGGAACAAATGGTGGAAGTGTAACCATAAGCTGTACTGCCAATAGTGGCGCATCAAGAAGTGGGACTGTGACAGTAAGTTCTAATGTAGGAAGTAAAACCATAAGTGTAAGCCAATCCTCAGGACCAGCAATTTTATCTTTGAGTACAACGAGTACAAGTTTTGGATATAGCGGGGGCAGCAGCGCATTTAGTATAACCAATAGTGGATATAATACACTGACCTGGACAGTAAGTGATAATGCAATTTGGCTATCCGTAAGTCCAACCAGCGGAACAAATGGTGGAAGTGTAACCATAAGCTGTACTGCCAATAGTGGAGCATCAAGAAGTGGGACTGTGACAGTAAATTCAAATGTTGGAAGTAAAACCATAAGCGTAAGCCAATCCGCAGCACCAGCAGTTTTATCTGTGAGTACAACCAGTGTAAGTATTGGATATAGTGGAGGCAGCAGCAGTGGATTTGCCATAACCAATAGCGGATATAATACACTTACATGGTCGGTAAGTGATAATGTAAATTGGTTATCAGTGAGTCCATCAAGTGGTGGTGATGATGATTATGTAGTAATACACTGTGATCCCAATAGTGGAGCTTCAAGAAGTGGGACTGTGACAGTAAGTTCCAATGTAGGAAGTAAAACCATAAGCGTAAGTCAATCCTCTGCACCAGCAGTTTTATCTGTGAGTACAACCAGTGTAAGTATTGGATATAGTGGAGGCAGCAGCAGTGGATTTGCCATAACAAATAGTGGATATGATCCACTAACATGGTCTGTAAGTGATAATGTAAATTGGCTATCAGTGAGTCCATCAAGTGGTGGTGATGATGATTATGTAGTAATACACTGTGACCCCAATAGTGGCGCATCAAGAAGCGGGACTGTGACAGTAAATTCCAATGTAGGAAGTAAAACCATAAGCGTTAGCCAATCCGCGGCACCAGCAGTTTTATCTGTTAGTACAACCAGTGTAAGTATTGGATATAGTGGAGGCAGCAGCAGTGGATTTGCCATAACTAATAGCGGATATAGTGCACTTACATGGTCGGTAAGTGATGATGTAAATTGGCTATCAGTGAGTCCATCAAGTGGTGGTGATGATGATTATGTAGTAATAAACTGTGACCCCAATAGTGGAGCTTCAAGAAGCGGCACAATAACAGTAAGTTCCAATGTAGGTAGCAAAACCATAAGCGTAAGCCAAACCTCAGAACCAGCGGTATTATCTTTGAGTACAACAAGTATAAGTATTGGATATAGTGGAGGTAGCAGCAGTGGATTTGCCATAACAAATAGCGGATATGATCCACTAACATGGTCTGTAAGCGATAATGTAAGTTGGCTATCAGTGAGTCCATCAAGTGGTGGTGATGATGATTATGTAGTAATACACTGTGACCCCAATGGTGAAGCTTCAAGAAGTGGCACAATAACAGTAAGTACCAATGGAGGGACTTCAACCATAAGTGTAAACCAATCCTCAGCACCGCCACATTTATCCGTTAGTCCTACATCATTAACGGCTTCAAGTAGTAGTGGTTCAAAAACTATAACTGTAACTAATGACGGTGTTGGTTCAATAGAGTGGTTAAGTACAGGAGCGGCAAGTTGGATAACTTCCATTAGTCCAATGTCCGGAACTCTAAGTACAGGACAATCTCAAACAGTTACAATTAATTATTCAGCTAATTATGGTGCAAGCCAGTCTGATGATTTTATTATAAGGGATATTGACGCTATTTTTGTATATCAGATTAATTTGACTCAATCCGCAGCACCAGCTGTTTTATCTGTGAGCACAACACATTTAGGTTTTGAATCTAGTGGAGGCAGTAGTACATTTAACATAACAAATAGTGGATATGATCCACTAATATGGTCAGTAATTGATATTCCAAGTTGGCTATCCATAAGTCCCTTAAGTGGTAGTGTTAGTGGTGGTGGTACTACTAATGTAACTGTAAACTGTACCTCAAATAGCGGAGCTTCAAAAAGTGCCACAATAACTGTAAGTTCCAATGGAGGGACTGAAACCATAAGTGTTAGCCAATCCTCAGTGCCTCCCCCTACTTTGCCAGATAGGGTATCGGCCTTCGTTGTATCCAGCAGTGAAATAACAGTAAGCTGGGATGATGAGACTAGCAACGAGGATGGATTTAAAATATATCGTTCAACAAGTTCAGGTGGTAGTTATACTCAGATTGGAACAGTTGGCGCCAACGTAACAACTTATAGTAGTATAGGTTTGGCAGCAAGTACAACTTATTATTATCAGGTATCAGCATATAATGCAGGCGGAGATTCACCAATAGATGTTGGTATATATGGTTTTGATACAACATTACCTAATCCCCCTAGTTTGCCAGATATGGTATCCGCCAGTGCTGTATCCAGCAGTGAAATAACAGTAAGCTGGAATGATGAGAGTACCAACGAGGATGGATTTAAAATATATCGTTCAACAAGTTCAGGTGGTAGTTATCCTCAGATTGGAACAGTTGGTGCTAACGTAACAAGTTATAGTAATACAGGTTTGGCAGCAAATACAACATATTATTATCAGGTATCCGCATATAATGCAGGCGGAGATTCACCAATAGATGTTGGTATATATGCTTCAGCCACAACTTTATCTAATTCACTTTGGGCTAGCAATGGAACCGATATTTCATATAATGATGGTAACGTAGGTATTGGGACTTCAATACCCAATAGGAAACTGACAGTAAAAGGCAAAATCCATGCTAGTGAAATTAAGGTAGACAGTAATGTTCCACATCCCGACTATGTGTTTGAAGATGATTATGAACTTATGTCGTTAACCGAAATTGATAAATATGTTAGTAAATATAAACACTTGCCTGAGATACCATCAGCGTTAGAAGTTAAGAGTAACGGGCTAAGTGTTGGTGAGATGCAATCAAAATTGCTTACAAAAATTGAAGAGCTAACCTTATATATAATTGAGCAGAATAAAAGAATTCAAAAATTAAAAAAAGAATATGTCACTAAAGATAAACTTGAAGATAGATTAAAAAAATAAAGCAATTTAAATTATAATTATTGGTGAATATTAAGTGATAATTAAGGAATGAAATATTTAAGTAATATTTAATAGGAGATAACAAAATGTCAAGACAAAAAAAGATAACATTAGTATTTGTTTTATTGTTTACATCTACCGTTTTTAGTCAAACTATTTGGACGAGCACTGGTACTAGTACTGATATATCATATGATGGAAAAGTCGGTATTGGAACTGGGACTTCAACCCTGAGTGAAAAACTTACTGTAAATGGTACAGTTTATGCTAAAGAAATTATAATTGATCTTAATGTACCAGTTCCAGACTATGTTTTTGAAGATGATTATAAACTAATGTCATTAATGGAAATTGAAGAATTTGTAAAAAAGCATAAACATTTACCAGAGATACCTTCTGCTGCAGAAGTTGAGAGTAATGGTCTATCTATTGGTGAGATGCAAACAAACCTGCTTAAAAAAATTGAAGAGCTTACTTTGTACATGATTGAACAGGAAAAAACACTTGAAAAATTGGAAAGTGAAATTAGTTCGAAAAAGACTAATTGAATCAAAGATCAAAAATAAAATTATAGTGGAATAGTAGAAGTAAAATTATAAAAATCTAATAATAATTTGCTGTTTTGTAAAGAGGATTTACATTTTCAATGAGTTGGAGATAAAAATGAAAAATGAAAAAATATTGTTTTATTTACTGATATTATTTATTGGTTTGTTCAAATATCAGACAATTTTATGTCAGGTAAATAATTCTAATTTTATACCAGAAGGAATGAATATGGAGAGCCGAATTCCTGATGGTTCTATTCCGATGTCAGTAATGGATTTAACAAAAAACCAAGCATTTACAGGCAGCGTATCTATTCCAATTAAACTTCTAAGTTTAGGTGGTGTTGAAATAATAATGAATTATAATAGTAACGATATATTAAGCAAAATTGGTGAAAGTAATAATTTTGCACCATCAGGAGCAGTTGGTTTTGGTTGGGATTTATCTTATGGGTCAATATCAGCCGAAATAAATAATACAACAGACATAAATGATGATAGATATTATTATAATGGACCAGACCAAAGTTTTGAAATTCAAGTAAAAAGTGACGGGACTTTTAACATTCCAGACTATAAACCTTGGAAATTCAATAGAATAGTAGTTAATAATATTATTGTTGGTTGGGAAATTATAAAAGAAGATGGAACAATATATAGATATGGGAATTATGATAAAGATTCTGGAAGTACTATAAAATTTGTGAAAGATTACTACCCAACTTATGCTACAAGATTTATGCTTGGTTATAATGGTGTAGTTACAAGTCCTGGAACAGCTTTGTTTAATTCGCTTGAATATGTTCCTTACCAATGGGATATTTCGAATGTTGAAGACCTTAATGGTAATCAAACCACAATTACATATCAGCAGGAAAATCTCAATTTAAGCTTAGGGGCTTCAACAAGCAGTCTCGCTTATACTAGGCAATCTTTTTTACATAAAATAAATGATAATAGAGGGGGAGAAGTAGAATTTGTATTAGGTAATATGCTCTCAGATGAATATTACAATTACTCACAGACATATATACAAAATAGAGTTGAAAGTAAATATTTAGATTCGATATACATTAAAGGTAATGATGTGATTTTTAAGAAAATAGACTTTGAATATATTCCTCTTGATATCAAAAATATTGGAATCAAAAAAAGATATTTAACAAATATTACATACATGGATAATGGAGGGAATTCTTTACCATCTTACAAGTTTGACTATTATACTCAATCATCAGATTTAAATAAAGGTGCTCTAAAATCTTTAACAGATCTAAATGGTGGTATATCAACTTACACTTATAAAACGCAACAACTTGCGGACGTAATTTTAGACAAAGAGGTACAAGTGCCTTATATTGATTACTACAATAACCTTGAACTTAAACCAAATGATGATGGATTTGTTGGAAAAGACTTTGTTGTAGTCCATGGAACTGATCATACATTGCAAGTTTATGTGAAAGGAGCAAATGGCTGGTATATTGATAATTCTTTCCCTTATTCAACAAATATTTTGACTTGTAAGGTCTCAAATGATTTTATGATACTTGATAATGGAACATATTTAATAGCAGTTAAGAAAACAGAAGGTGGGTGGAAGCAATATATTGTTGATAATTATATTTCTCCAAATAATTACCCTTACTTTATAGTTGGAATGGGTTCAAATTATTTTGTTGTGGAACATAATCAACAAGGTAACTTCAACGTGGATCCAACTTGGGATGTTTCTATTTTAAGATTTAGTAATAATGATTTAGAAACGTATAAATTAGTTGAAGGAGGAGATGATGGATTATTTAATGATGGATATGCTTTTATTTATGACGATCAGTGTGAGGAATTTAGTCATCGTTATGTATCTATGAGAGCATTTTGTGGTGAGAATTACATGGTTTTAGTTAGTAGAAATTCATATCACTCAGAATCATTATTTTCACATTTTCAATTCTCATCAATAACACATGAGTGGGACTTAATAGGTGAAACCTCTTATGATGATTATAATGTCAGTTTTGATTTAAATTCAGTCAATCCTCATAAAGTATATATAGGCAAAAACGTTGTCCTTGTAGTTAGAAATGAAGGTGCACCTTGCACGGGTAGTATGTTCCGCTCAATTATATATGAATATAGAAGAAATAATACAAATAGCGGACTAACTCTGATTGATTCTGTTGAAACATCGAGAGGGATGAGCGATATTATTCTAACAGATGATTATTATGCGTATACATATAAAAGTGATATAACGAATTATAATCAGATGGCTATAAGAGTTTGGAATGGAACAAGTTTTTCATCTGATAACCCAATATTTATTTCTAATATAAATACAAGTACACAGGCAGATTTAGAAAGTATTAAATTAGCTACAGTAGGTAATAGATTGGTAATAAGTTGGGTAAATGATAATACAATAAATGTTGGGAGTATTGAATACAATCCAACAACTTCCCAATGGATTAATGGACAAACTTTTAATCAATTAGCTGGCATTAATCCAGTAGAAAATGCAATTTTACCATTAAATAATAATACCTTTTTAGAATTTAATTATATATCAACCATTTATGGATGGGGAAACCAAACAATAAGAATAAATGCTTACCAATATCAGGGAAGTTCTTTTGTTCATACAGCCATTGATACTATAAAATCTCAAAGATATGAGCGGAGTCAATTTATTTGGCAAGCCGGAAATGATTTTTTAGCATTCGGAACTATTGGTGGCACAAATCTTGGCTTTGGTCCTATCCCTGATTCATTAAGAATCTACAATCTCAATGATTTGAATGAAGGAGAATTGCAATTTAGAGGTTCACCAACAAAAATAGTCTTGGATCATAAATCTTATAATGATGGCATGGGTAATGTTGTGGAATACGATTATACTTTTGATAATGGTATACTGAATGAAAATAACAATCAGCAGTTTGGAATTGTAACAAAATCTTTACCCGGATCCAATGGAAGTATAGAAACAAAATATTATACGTGTAAAGATTCAATAGTAAGTGGTATAAATTATAAATTTTTAGCAGGTACTACGTATAATGTAAAAGAAAAAAACAGTTCAAATTCTGTTGTAAGAGAGACTCAAAAAAGTTGGACCCTAACACCAATCGATGAAATCAATGGAGTATACTATGATAAGTTAGAATCTGAATCAGTGATAATGGATGGAGTTACAAATACAAGTAGTTTTGATTATAATAGTGCTCCATATTGTCTATTAACTAAAAAGACAGAGACAAACAGTAACAATTTACAGAGGATAACAGATTATAAGTATGCATATGAGAAATACCCTGCAATGGATGCCTCAGCAAGCGGAAAACACATGTTGTCGCAACTCTACTCAAAAACAATTAATAAAGGGACGAGCGATGTAGAAGCAAAAAACTGGACAATCTGGAGTAACTCTGATAGCTATTGGAGACCAAGAGAAGAATGGCTATGGAAAGGAGACGGAAGCAGCAACGATTTAACTGCGAGTGTAGATCCAGATGGAGAAGCAATAACAATTAAAACTTATAATGTATATGATGATTTTGGCAATATTAAGCAAACAACAGATGGAAACTTAAATTCTACTACAACAAAGTGGGCTTATAATAATCTTAGGCCAACAGCCGTAATAAAAAATGCAAATACAAATGAATGCGGTTATGCAAGTCTTGAAGATGGATGGGAAGACTGGGAATCCGGAGGTAGTTCAATTTCCACATCAGCTGTACATTCTGGAATAAGTTCTTCCTATAGCAATAATGACTACGGTCCAACAAAATATTTCTATGTAACTAACGGTATTGATAAAAATAAAACCTACATATTCGAGGCTTGGGTTAAAAATTCATCTGGCAATGCAACTATAAATATTGTAACTAGGAATAGTGCGGATCAGGATATTGTTAGTAAGTCCGCAGTATCTGATGGAGTTAGTGGTTGGCAGCACATTTCTGTTGAAATCACACCGGAAGATATGACTAGCTTACCAAGTGATGGGCATTTAAGAGTTTTTTGTGGATTTATTGGTGCTGGAAATTCTGGTTATATTGACGATATTCGTTTCTATCCGGCTGATGCTGAAATGGTATCATTTACCTATAATCCAATTACGTTGCAACCAACAAGTAGCATGGATGCCAATAGTATTCCAATCTATTATACTTTTGATGAATTTCAACGGTTGTCTTCAATAAAAGATCATAATTATAATTTATTAGAAAAATATGAGTATTATTATTCAAGGTTAGGAAATAATGATGATTATATCTTATCTGATCCAAACTATGTTCAAACAAAAAAGTATTTAGATGGAAGTACCTATTCAACAACAAAAGTATTTACCGATGGATTAGGACAACAAATTCAAACAAGATTATCCAATGGAAGTGGTTCGTATGATCAAGTTAGCTTCCAGCAATTCGATGAATTAAACAGAGTACAAAAAGCATACAAACCATATTTCGATGTGTTGGGAAGTTATACTAGTTTTAGTCCATATACTCAAGCAGTAACAGAAGTAAATAACTGGTACAATGGAACAAACGGTGCAAACTGCAGCTCATATCCATATACTCAAACAGAGTATTACCCCGATCCATTAAATAGAGTGAGCAAAATAGGAAATCCGGGTAATGTTTACAGAATGGGTGCTGGTAAAGAAATTGAATTTGTTTATAACACTAACAGTTCGGATGAAGTTCCCGGATACAAAGCAAATACCGGATACGCAGCAAATGCATTATATAAAAAAATGATAACTGATGAAAACGGTAATGTTACCTATGAGTTTACTGACAAGTTTGGACAGAAAGTACTCAATAGAACAGTGATAGAAAGCGAAAATCTGGATACCTATTTTGAGTATGATGTTTTAGGGAACCTTACAAAGACCGTACCTCCAAATGGTGAAGGATTTAACACAACATATGCATATAATACACTTGGTCAGTTGATTAAAAAATCAACACCGGATGAAGATGGAAACGGAGATGGATTTTCAACAGATGAAGTATCTACATCCGGAACACCGGATTATGAGTATAAGTACGATAAAGTAGGAAATTTAAGATTTGTTCTAGATCCAAATGGCAGAAATGCGGGATATTTTACATATAATAAATATGATGCCCAAAATAGAATAATAGAAACCGGTAAAAAGACTAATAGTGCATATTTTACTGAAACAAATGCCTTAAACAAAGATTTTCCTACAGATGGAGAAATAATAACTGCAAACTGTTATGATGCTGAGCCAACATACGGAAACGAAGTATGGATAAATGCTGTAGACCCGGGAACAATGAATAACCTACACGGAAAATTATCAGCATCAGCCTATAAAGATATGAATACCGAGGAATACGGATATACATATTACTCATACAATCAAAAAGGAAACATAGAGTTAGTAGTGCAAGATATACCCGGAAGTGCAATAGGAGTAAAGAAAATAGCCTATGAATATGATCTATCAAACAACTTAACAAAAGTATTATACCAAAGCGGTCAAAGTGATCAATTCCATAGTTGGTATGAATATGATGCCGCTGGAAGACTGCAATACATTTATACAAATACAAGTAATAATAGAAGCATTGCAACAAGAAATGCAGAATATGTATATAATCCAACGGGACAATTTAAGAGAATAGTATATGGCGAAACAGCCCAAGGAGTAGATTACCTATACAACACAAGAGATTGGGTAACACAAATAAACCATCAAAACCTAAATTCAACTGATGATTTGGGACATGATGGCGGTGCGAACGGAGTAACGGTTGATAGATTCGGTATGGTAATTGGATATGATAATACTGATCCTTTTGGCTCAATATTAAATCCAGTTCAACAATACAATGGAAACATCTCCTGGATGATGTGGACCAATTTTGGCTTAACATCACCAAATTCATTAGTGGGATATTCACTAGGATATGATAAAGCCAACAGATTATTATCATCTGATTATGCATATTGGACAACTAGTTGGCAAAATTCAACTGCGGGTGATGTAAATAATCTAACTTATGATAAAAATGGAAACATTCAGTCTCTAACAAGATACGGTTTAACAAGCGGATTAATGGATCAATTTACATATCGATATGATGGAACAAACTTAGGCAATAAATTAAAGTTTGTAGATGATGCATCACCATCATCCAATTTCGAAACAGATATTGATGATCAATCAGTAGGTAATTATACTTATGATGGAAATGGAAACCTAAAGACTGATTTACAGAAAAATATTACCTCGTTGGATTATGACATCCGAAACTTACAGAATAAAATGAACTTCGGGTTATTGCGTGTATTAAAATTAAGCGCAGTTGATATAGACAATACTGCAGAATACAAAGCTAAAGATACATTAAAGACAGAAAATAATGTAACAATAGCTTCTGGAGCAAATGTAACCTTTAAGGCTGGAGCAGCAATAACACTAAAACCTGGGTTTAGTGTAGCAAGTGGGGCAGTATTTACGGCAGTAATAGATGCAAATTTACAAAACCAAACTATTGGCTCTACTGTAAAATATGTATATGATGCACAAGGTAACCGCGTAAAGAAAGATTACTCAGATTATAGTAGCGAAAAATATTATATTAGAGATGCTAGTGGAAATGTAATAGCAGTTTATGACGAAAATGGAAACCAAAGTTACATGAACTTATTTGGAGCAGATGGATTTGGAAAATATGTACCGAATGAAGGATATTCTTACTACATAAAAGACCACTTAGGCAGCACAAGAGTGGTTGTAGATGAAACCGGAACAGTAATGGAAGCATATGAATATTACCCATTTGGAAGAATATCAAGGTCATATATAAATGGAACTGGTGCAGATGAGAAATTTACTGGCAAAGAACTGGATAATGATAACGATGAAAGAATGTACTACTTTGGTGCTAGATATTTGGATAGTGATTTAGGTAAATGGTTAAGTGTTGATCCGTTAGCGGATAAGTATCCTGGGTTGAGCTCGTATAGCTATGCAGGGTGTAATCCGATAAATAGATATGACCCTGATGGTAAAGCATTTAATCTTATAACTGGTGCTATAGGTGCTGGTGTTGGCTTATTAATAGGGGCAGGGGCTGAAGCAGGTAGGCAATATTTTTCTAACGAAGAAATAAATTTCCAAAAAATTAGTGCGGCAGGGTTAGGTGGTGGACTAGCTGGAGGTTTGGCTGGGCTCACCTTAGGGGGTAGTCTAGTTGCTAGTGGTGGCATTGTTGGTGCAACAGAATTAGTTGGGGGTGCACTTATTTCAGGTGCTGCTACGGGTACAGGAGGAATAGTTGAACGAGCATTAGATGGTGACGCAAGGACAGAGGCTTTTGATGGTACAGAAATAGTTACAGATGTTGCTGTCGGCACATTTACCAGTTTTTTAGGCCCTTTAGCTGGAGCACCTACTAAAACAGCTGCAAAAGAAACTGAAAAATTAGCGTATAAACAGTTTAGTAAGAATATTTCTGGGTTTTCTAGTAAAGCAACAGCTCAAGGTGTTGCTATTCAAAAAGGAGCTAATAAAATTATGGCAAAAACAGCATTATCAAGCAGTTCTGTCGAAAATGCTACTCAAGAAATTATTAAGGAAGTAATTGATTAAATTAATAGAAAATATAATTAGGTAATTAAAAATGGATATTGTTAAAATACTAATTGTTTCACCTATTTGTCTTAGCTTTGTTCTTATGATATTTAAACCATTTAGATTGGAATATAATTTGTTGAAGTTTAGTAAATGGGCTAAACTATTTGCTTTATTTACTTTTTTGTTTCTATTATTTCTTATCCTAAAATCCAATATTGGTAATAAAGGATTAAATGAAAAAGAAATGATATGGGCTTTTTCAATTCTGTTTGCTGTCGGTTATGTTGTATATTTCTTTTTTAACTTTGGGTATGAATTTAAAGGGAATACGTTTATCTGGTTTCATTTTTTCCTAAAAAACAGTGTTGTTGCTGATGAAATTATTGAAATTGCTTTCCTTGAAGAAAAAAGTGCTATTGTGAAAGTGAATATTAAAACGAACTTAAAAGAATATAAAATTCGAAATGACCTAAAAGTTAGTGACATGGTTTTTTGTTTTGCAAAAGAGAATAAAATAAAACTTATTACACGAAAGTTAGGATAAGCTATTATTAAACTACTGAAAACAAGCTATTTGTAGCTAATGGTGATGTAACAAAATTAAAATTATTACTTAACAAATTAAGAGAGAAAGTATAAAAAAATAGATAATGAATATTTGACAGCGAGCTTACATAATGCTACATAGCCCCTACGTTACTGATTATGGTAACTTAGGGGCTGTTAAATAAACGCATTATATATCTTGCCGCAATGTTTTTATACCGGGTAAACTTTGCACAAAAGCAGTAATTAATTAAACAGTTATAGAATAAGAACTTGTTTTTAATTAAAATATTTATCCCTTTTTACTTGTGTTTTTTGTATTTTTAGCAAAGTGGTTTACTTAGTCTTTAGTTTCTTAGGGTATGGTTTACTCCTAAAGATTCCTTTTACTTATATGTTAAAATTGAGAAATATCTTATGAATAAATTATTTGCAAAACTTATTTTTACTTCTCTATTATTACCATTAATTCTGTTTCAGAATAATATTTCCGCTCAAGTTGTAGATAGCTCAAGCTATCCGCCTAACTCGTATGAAAAAATTCAAGCAATTAATTTTAAAAATATTGATATCAAGGATTTGTTAAGGGGTTTAGCTCTCGAATATAAGACCAACATAGTAATTGAAAATAAAATTAACCAAAATGTCTCTGTTGCACTTTTTGATGTTAATGTTTACCAAGCAGTTGAGATGATAGCAAAGGATAATGGATTGATTTTTTCGTTTGATAAAAATCGATTCTATCTAAAAACCCCGGAAGAAAAGGGCCCAGCACCTAAAATGGAGAAGGAGCCATATGTGGCTTATCATCCCGATACTGATAAAATAGATTTAGTTCTTGATGATGTGTTACTTTCTACACTTGCCCAAAAACTGCGTGATGAAACAAAATTAAATTTTCTAATTTCAAATGGCTCGTCCGGCAGAGTTTCCGGAACATTAACCAATGTTAATACTATAATTGGATTAAGAAATGTTTTACAGAATAGTGGTTTTTATATCCATTTAGTCGATTCAATATATTACATTACTCGTTCAGCGTATTATTCAAGCGATAATGGTTCTGAACAAAACAAATCGCAATATTGGGTTAGTGTAAAAAATAACAAAGTTACACTAGATGTAAAGGATGGTGATGTTGATAAAGTTATTGAGGATATTGTTATTCAATCAAATTTACAAATGATTAAACTAGCCCCCGCAACTGCAAAGGTTACAGTTAAATGTGCCAGTGTCCCTCTTGAAAAGGCTCTTTACTATATTCTTAAAAATACCGGATATAGTTATAAAATGGATGGTGATGTATTCATCTTTGGCAAAGCTATTGATAAAGAGATAGAAGATGTTAAACTTATTCGTTTAAAATATCTTAAAGCAGAACTTGTTTATAAAAAATTACCAAAGTTGTTTGGTACCCAGCTTTCTATTGAGGTTTCACCAGAACATAATGCGCTAATTGTAAAAGGAGATCTCGATAACATCATTGAACTAGGTGAATATATTGAAGAAATTGATCATCCAGTTCCGCAAGTTCTTATAGAGGCTTTAGTTGTTGATTACAATATTGATGATATTTATGATTTTGGTATAACTGCTGGCATTGGTGATTCTACAACAGCATCTCGTAAAGATCAATGGTTGCCAGGCTTGGATGTTACTGCAAGTGGAAAGAAATTAAATAATTTGCTAAATGATATAGGAACAGTTAATCTTTTTGGTACTGATGTTAACATAGGTAATTTGGGACAGTTGCCGGACAACTTTTATGTTAACATAAGAGCTCTTGAAGAAAATGGTTTAGCAAATGTTAAATCGAGACCAATTCTTTCAACTTTAAATGGAAATAAAGCTAGCTTATCAATAGGTACTACTCAAAACTATGTTTTTACTGATGTAATGCCAATCCAAAATCAAATAAGTTCTTCTTATATTCAGCAAGAACGAATTCAGAAAATTGAAGCTAGTATCTCTTTTGAAATTACACCATGGGTCGGCCCAAATAATCAATTAACTTTGGAGATATCCCCCGATTTTCAAACTCCAGTCGGTGAATTTTCTCCAGATAAAAATCTGATACCAGCAATCAATACACGAAAATTAGAATCAACAATTCGTCTTAATGATGGTGAAACAATAGTTATTGGAGGCTTAATACAAGAGATAGAATCGGAAACGCAGTCCAAAATTCCTATATTAGGAGATATTCCTTGGCTAGGCAAACTTTTTACAAGCACACATAAGCAAACAAAAAAATCAGAAATGTTGATATATGTTACACCTCACATATTTTACGAACAAGAAGCTGGATATGCTCACTTTAATTATTCGGAAGAAGAATTGTAGAAGGGGAGACAAAATAATAGTTGAAATATTCATTTTTATTACTGTGTTTTATTACTGAGGCATTCACACTAACTGTTATAATTATGTTTTAGTAATTCTGATATAGATTTAAGATTAACAATACAACATATTTTGACAAAATATCCACAGCCTTCAAAGCAACTTAAAAAACAACTATCACTAAAACAAGTTTTCCGAAACAGAAGTATTTTATAACACAATTGATTTTTGTCTAACTCTTTACTCTATACGCTTAAGAGGTTTCAAAGAATCAGAAGATACAAATATTTTTTAAAATGGAAATCGCAGATTAAGTTGCCATGTTTTATTAACATTAAAAATCTTGGATTGAAATGTATGTGTAAATCTGACTAAATTGTCTTGCCATATTTCTATTGGAATTAACATAGGTTGATGTTTAAGTAAATTATTTAGTTTGTTCATTTAATTCAATCGCATATTCAAATAAAAGTTTGTTATAGTCACTATCTTTATAACAAGTATCAATCATTTTTTCGATTGATTCTGACAATTTTGAAAAATCGATAGGTAATTGGAATAAGTTTGAATCTTTCTCCCCAATATTTCTAAATTTAGGATCATAATTATTTAGTTGTGTAAGTAATATTAGAAAAGATACGCCTGTCATTAGAGAATTTATAGGATAAAATCTTTTTTTAATTGGGGATTTTGTATAATTATATGGAGACACTTTAATTTTATCTAGAAATGATTCAGGTAAAGCAGTATTTAGACATGAATAGTATAAATAATCTAAATTAGAATAGAATATATTTAATGCGAACTTTCCCTTTGAAGAAATTAGAAATTTTTGTTTCTCCCTCACATCTGGGGAATATGTAGATTTAATAAGACCTTCAGAAATCAATTTATCTAAACAGATATCAATGTCAACACGCTGGTATTTGAGCTTTTCAAATACATCATATAATTCAACTTCAAAAATATTCGGTTTTTTTAGTATTAATTGCAATAACCTTGTGTAAATAAAATAACTTGGTTGATTTGAATCTTTCTCAATATAACCGAACAGATTAAAGAGATTATGTCCTTTATTAGAAATTGGAGTGCATGTTTGTTCATTTACAAAGAGTTCGCCATTAAGAAGGAAATTGATATCTTCAAAAGTATTAATTTGCTCTTGAATATCAAAATTAGTTGGTTGGTCAGCAAAATAATATCTAAAAGTAATTAATTTTGCTAAAGTAAGATGATTATGCATAAAACATCGAATATTTGCATTCCATCTTGATTCATCAGGAATATTATGAAAACTTAACATTAATTCCATAACTTTTTGCATATAGCAATCATCACATTTCTTTATTCTTAAAACATGTTTAACTCTTTTATCAAACGCTAGTTTCTGTATACCAGCTGAATCTTGTCTAATCCTATAAAATGTCTCTATGTCTTTATATCGGAGAACATCTATGTATTTACTTTCGTTTTTTAATTTCTTTAGCGATTCATAAGTAGTATCGCGTAAGGAAATTATTACCATTTCGTTAGGATGACTAGTTCTCCTTTTTAAAGGAAAAGAATACAGATGCCTTAATATTCTATCAATATAATTACGAGATTTATTGTGCAGATAATTTACATTATCAATACCATCAACAATGTATAAGATGTAGTAATCATTTGCCAAAATAAAATTTTTTAAAATTTCTCCAAGGATTACCCATTCTATTTTACTACCCTTATATCTATCATTTGCAAAGTTTTGGGAATCTAGTAAAACTTTTTCCAACAAAAAACCTCTATCCATATGTGGTCTACAATTAATCTCTTTTCTTCCTTTCTCACCATCAAAATAATATTCATCCGTTGCTATTTGTCGTTCTAATTCTTTTAGATAATCGATTATTGTAGTAATACCTTTTTTATTTGCTTTGTAAGTAAAAAGATCATACGGTAAAATTGAGTCATTTGTTGCACTTTTTGTTTCTAAAGCGGATTTTGGGATCTCATTTGTCACACTATTTTTAAGTTTTTTAGCAATTTCAACAAATAATTCATTGCTCCCGGGAAACTCGTCAATAAAATGCTTAGAAAAGACATAAACCAGTTGGCCAAGAAAATACTCTTCTGTTGTTGTTAAGTTTGCATTTTGATAATCAGCAGATTCCTGCCAAATATCAACTAATTTGGAGGCATCCAATCTAACCCAGAATATTTTATTTTTTTTTAATATTTCTTTGTTTTCATATAACCAAACATTTTGTGAAAAAGTTTTGCCAGAACCTTTTTCCCCAATATGTAATATCCCATCTCTTTCTCTACAAAATTCTATGAGATTTAATAAATTACTATTATTATACTTTAATAAATTATTCAATTCATCGATATGAGTTAAATATCTTTCTTCAATTTTATCAACGAAATAATCTCTGGGGGGATATGGTTTTATATGGGGATTCATGCTATCAGAAGGTAATATCTTTTTCATAAAAGAGTTATAAAAATTCATTTCCCTTTTGTTTAGTGAATCTAAGTATTCATCAATGTTTGAAAAATCTCGCCCATTTGAGTGAACCATCAATTTTTCAATTACTTCGTCTTTCTCAGTAGGTCTAATATAATTTCCGTTTAATGGATAATACTTTCTTTTAGTACTTATGGATTTAAAAATATTTTCCATAATTTCTTTTTTAATCATTAACTATCCTACTTTATTTAGCAAAAATATCGTGCGATCTATATGTTTGATTCTATTAGTTTAGTCTCTTCAAGAATTATTTTTTGAGTTAGTGTAATAATTAACCGACTATATTCATCAATATTTTTACATCCATCCATTGATTCATTAAATAATTCATTTAAATGTTGTATAAGTTCTTTCTGTTGGGAAATTTCGGGGTCTAACAATAGAATTAATTTGTGCATACATATATCTGATTTTTGTGTAAAAATTGAAATATTTTCCTCATGACTTTTAGTCTGTGGTAGAATGCTGAACTTTGCAAGAAGTTTTTTATAATAACATACATTTTTTAAATTTACTATAATTTCACTTACGAGATTATTTATTTCACTAATCCATAGTTGCTTGTTTTTGCTTATGATATCGGCAGATATTTGTTTGTGCGAGACAGCGAATTGGCTCTCTATTTGTTTTTTCCCAATAATTAACTGAACTATCGGGCCAGTTAAAACAGCAAAAAATGCAATGAGCAATGATATCCAGACAGTAATGTCAGATGAATTATCTTTTGACGAGATAATAAAATCGTTTAATGTTTTAGAAACAATATTTAACGAATCAATCTCTGTTTTTAATGTGTTCAAAACAATATTAAGAGAGTCTTCCATAACTACCTTTGTATTATACTATATTTTAGTCCCAACGTTTTTCAGCATACTGTAATTAACTTTACTTTATACTGAGGTCAAACGACATGGTGCATTTTTGTTGTTAGTATATTTAATTTGCAATTTAACAATATATTCATTCTAATAATTTTAATATTCTAAGAAACGTATCTTCACAAATACCCTACAAATTTCCCACAAAACAACTTATCTTCTGCTTTTCTTTAATTTAAAATTAAAGAAATAAATTTATAAATACAAAACATTTAATAACAATTATTAAATGTATTAATATTACTTAATATCATTTACAATGACTATAAATGTTATTAATTCCACTTTCCATTGTCCGTGAAATGCTTTGGTTTTTGGTCACCATTCCACGATTAAAGCTCCTTCGTACTTTTTGCCTTTGTGACACATTCTTTATTTTACAATTTCGTTTTCTGTTTTTTGTTTTATTCTTAATTCAGATGTCTCTAGTTCAAAATCTCCACTACTTAAATTATACTTCTTCATAAAGTATTCTTTCGTAAACTTAACACCAATTTCACTTAACATTTTATCCCTATTCGCTGTCTCTTCCGTTATCTGCTCTTTCTTAGTCAACTTAACACGAATCTTCTTATCGTGGTTGCTGAGCGAAGTGGTCATTGAGCTTTGTCGAAATGTCGAAGTGTGGTCACTGAGCGGAGTCGAAGTGCCATAGTTCAACTCTACATAATAATCAAACATTTGATTTATGCAGCTCTCTATAAGTTTTTTGTCGCTTACTCCAATGTACTCTAACATCGACCTATGTACGTCACTTGCTTTATAACTTCCAGATGTACCAACATCAACAGTTAAGGTAACAGAAAGGACAGCTTTCGATATTTCTTTGTTCTGGAATTCGCTCATCTTTTCAAACAATTGACCGACTTCATAACTCGTTTGCTCTTTTATTTCTATTGTTTCAGATATTTTTCTCGTAGCTACATTACTATCAATCATTTCAAGTAAATTATTTATTACTGCTTCTCTTTCTATTTCTGTTGCTGAATCTGAAACGACTCCAATCAAATAGGGAATACCGAATTTTTCAATCAACTGCATCCAGCTTTCAACTGTTGTTTGTTTTATTTTTACTGGCCAGTAACATTTACTCAATATTTTTTCACCATATGGATTATCAAACGTTGGCTTATGTTGTGCTAACAAAAATTTATATTTCGGTATTTCTAATAACTTACCTTTTTGCTTCGCTCCTTCTATTATCTTTAGATTATTATCACCATCAAATGCAAACCATTCTAATGGCTTCGCTTGTATTTTTATTGGTACTAACTTACCGCCTTTTTTCTCCCAGATTATTTCACTTACATTGTAACCAAACAAGATTGAATCAAGAATTTGACTCCCCACTATCTGCAGCGGAATGCCTCTCATTATTTCTATCCCTTCTTTTCGAAGTTCATCATTCTCGCTTTCAACTTCCCATCCCATTTGGAGGACTTGCATTTTCCTTTGCAATATCGTTGCTGTTAAATGAGGATCAATCAACAAATCTTTATATGCAGATATTCCTCCTCTCTCCGCCAATATTTTATCAGGATCCGGAAGGATTCCACCAATCATATTAAAAAATGTATTCTCCCTTTTCAAATACTCCCCAAATAACTTACTCATAAAAACTCCTATATTATTTCAAAACATTTTATTCAATTTCTTTTCTAAATCCGACCTTGAAAATATTTCGTTAAGAAATTTGAGTAGTGAAGCGTTAAGCAGAAAATGCTGTTTGAGTATCCCAGTCTTTTTTGGGATACGAGTTCATTTTCTGTAGCGTAACGAATCAAATTTTAGAAATATTTTCGTAGTCTTGAACTTTTGCTTCTTTTCTTTCAAGAGAAAAGAAGATATAACTAATAAATTTTCCTCCTAACATATTTCTTCACCGTCAATTTCGGAATCTCCACTTGTGGACGATTCCTCAAATATTCTAATGCTTGACTCATTGAGTCCACCATATCGTCAAACTCACCATTAGGAAAATCTTCACACTCATTCAAGAATTCATTTACATGATCCATCAAAACATATAATGTCACATTCCCGCTTTCTATGATTGGCGTAATACTATGCACACGACTAACCTTATCACTACTTACTTTAATAGCTTTTATCGGCAATGTCGTTTCTCTATTCAATTCTTGAATTAAACTAATCCCGCTTGCTTTGTCCTCTATGATTATTTCATTGGGCTTGAATTCATTATTCAACTCAATTACTTTTCGCTTTAGTTCCGGGAATTCTAATCTCTCTCTGAATATATTTATCAATTGATACCTATCTCTGAATACTTGCCATGTCGTACACACAGAATAATCATTCTCCTCATTCTTCTTAAATGCTGTATCCCAACTTTGCAAAACATAAGGCTTGTTTTGTCCGTTACTTAAACTTGATGTTACATCAAACCATTCTCTTTTTATTATCCTATCGGTGTTAGCATCTACAAACAAACCATATATTTCTTGGTCTCTAAGTGCTGGTGATATTTCACTTGCCAATTCATCAATCTCATCTTTATCCAACATGGGATTATCATAACTGGAGAAGTTTAACGTACACCAGTTTGATTCAATTTCATCTGCTTCTGGAAATAAATCACCTTTCTTTGCAAGTGTATAGAATAAATGTTCTTTCCCTTTGTACTTTTTGCCTTTTGGTGTTCCACCAATTATCGCTTCTGCTTTGTAATCCAGCATCATTGGTCTAATTGTTTCCAACCATAGACTGGGGTTCCGCAAAATAATTCCAGCTTCATTCAAAATTACTAACGTGTAACCAAATCCCTCAATATTCTCCGGTCAGTCAGCACTCCTAAAATCTATTATTGATTCTATTTCTGTTATAATACTTATTTCATTATTTGTCTTGTTCCATTGGTATGTTCTTTGGGGAAGTCTACTAAGTATTGGCATCCCATATCGCTTAATGTATCTCTGAATATTTGAATAAGTTGTGTCAACCCACAATATCTTTTCTCCATTTGGATTCTTTGGATTCCAAGCCCTGTCAATTGCATATTTCATCATCCCATGAGTTAAACCAAAACGCCTTCCTTTATGAATTACCTTAAATCTTTTTTTTGTTCTGAAAAATATTTCTCTTTGGTTTTCATGATATTCCAGATTTAAAGGTATTTTAGCCATTTTTTTTAACCACTTTCTTTTTAGTTTTTTGTTTATCTGGTTTGTCATTTTCAAATTCTTTAATACTTCTGGTAAATATAATCTCGTCTGTATTATGTGTTTCTACCTTATCCGTTTGCCCCAATAAGTTCTTTCCTAACCATATTTGCATTACAAAACTTCCATTCAAAGCAGATCGATATTGTGCTCTCTTCAATGAGGTTTTGACGTACTCTTTCCCTTTTGTAATCTCATCGGCATAATTACGTTGTAAAGTTCTTTCACTTATCTTAACTATTCTTGATATTTCTTCAAGACTACAGTTCAAACCTGCCAATTCCATTATTAATTCCTTATCTGCTGTTTTCTTCGGCCGTGCCATAAACTCAATAATATTTTATGTTATATCTTTTATCTTCCATCTTTTAACCTGGCCTCAAGAAATCAGCGATCCTTTGTTTTTTTTCATCTTTTCTTCCTAAAAATATCATCAGCGTTCCTATGCTCTTAATCCTTAACCTCAACCTTAGCCTTTATCTCAACCTCAATCCGTTAAATCCGCGTGCTATTTATGTTTACATAACATTACTTATTCTTTACTTTGTAATATATAACACTTGACAAAACAATACAATTACTTTATTTTTAATTGCAACTGATATTATTATTGTGATTCTATAAATTATTTAAAAATCATATCCGGGGGGATTATGGAACTAGAAATATTTAAAGTCGGAAAACATACTTCATCAAACGGTCTTACTAAGGATTATACTTTAGACGACTTAAACTCAATTATCCTTAATCACACTGAACCGACTCCTATTGTTGTTGGGCATCCTAAAAACAATTCGCCAGCTTTTGGGTGGATTAAAAATCTTTTCCTAAAAGGTGAATCTCTTTTCGCTGAAGCAAGCGATCTCGTTCCCGAGTTCTTGGATTTAGTAAAGCAAAAGATGTATAAAAACCGCTCCGTTTCTCTTTCACAATTGGAAGATGGAACGCTTGCTTTAAATCATGTCGGTTTTCTTGGTGGTGCTATGCCAGCCGTTAAAGGTCTTGAAGAATTAAATCTTAATGCAGATGAAGATGCTCAAATCATTCACGAATTTGCTTTGAGTGTTGAACTTGATGATACAAAAGAAACAGTCTCCCCCTTACCTAGGGGGACGGAAGGTGGTTCAGAAACACAAAAAGAAAAAGAAAAAGAAAAAACTTTTTCATTAGAACAGTTTAATTCTTTAAAGTCCGATGTAGCTAAGATTGTTGAATTTATAGAATCTTATCCAGTTCAAAATGTTCAAATTCCTCAATCTGATTTGCAAGCAAAAATTGATGAGCTTAATCTTAAAATTGATTTAGCTTATTTTCAAAAAAATATCGTTGATAAATTACAACTGGATAATTTAACACCAGCTATTAAAAATAAAATAATAGCTATTCTCAATTATTTCCAAACACTCGATTTTGCACAGGACCAACAAAGTAAAATAGTTTCCGATTTTCAAGAGCTTGCTGATTTAATCCAACCTTTTCAAACAGAAGAAATTCTTAAAAAAGTTGTAAAAGTCTCCCCCTTTTCAAGGGGGACGGAAGGTGGTTCCGGGGGTTCCGAATTCGACTTGATGAATGTTGACAAAGAATCAATGCAGCTTTTCAATGAAGCTACTCAACTTTCAGAAGAAGAATCTATTTCTTTTAACGAAGCATTAAACATTTTAATCAACAAAAATAGCGAGGTATAATCATGCCTGGAACATTAGATGCAAGAAGAATCGTTGACCCAGTTCTAACTCAGTTAGCGCGTGGTTATTCAAATTCTGGCTTAGTAGCCAACTACTTATTCCCTTTAGTTTCTGTTAGTAAAGAGGCTGGTAAAATACCTCAGTTTACTAAAGAAGCTTTCAAAATCTATAACACAGAAAGAGCTATTAGAGCTAATTCTAATCGCATCAATCCAACCGTTAATACTTCAATAGAATTTGTTCTTTCTGAACATGATTTGGAATATCCTCTCGATTATCGAGAAATTAACGAGGATATGCTAAATCTTAAAATGCGTGCGACTAACGTAGTTACTGATGCTATCGCACTGCGTAAGGAAAAAATTTGCGCTAATATGGCTCAAGACCCAACTAATTTTGCTACGACAAATAAAGTTATTTTAGCAGCCGCTGATCAATTTAATGTTGCTACCTCCGACCCAATAACAATTATCGATGCAGCTCGTTCTTCTGTCCGTTCGCAAATTGCTAAAAATCCTAACGTTATTGTAATTTCTAATGATGTTTTTGTTGCTCTCAAAAATCATCCTTCAATTACTGATAAGGTTAAATATACTCAACATGCTGTCATCACTGCTGATTTGCTTCGCCTACTTTTACAGTTCGATGCTCTTTATGTAGCTTCCGCTGTTTATGAGGATGATAACGGAGTTCTTCAAGATGTTTGGAATGATACTGTTGTTCTCGCTTATGTGCCCGAAGCTCGCTCTTCTAACGGTTTACAAAAAAGGACTTTCTACGAACCAAGTTTTGGCTACACTTTGCAAATGAAAAATTTCCCAATCGTTGATACTTATGATGAAAAAGGAAAAGTTAAAATCGTTCGTAATACAGATTTATTCGTTCCTAAAATCGTTGGTGCTGATGCTGGTTTTTTAATAATTGATTGTTTGGCATAAAGGAGGTAGTGAATGTATATCGTTAAAAGCACTCCAATTTATTCAAACAAAAAACTTTACAGAGTAGGGGAGATATTCCCTTACTCAGATAAAGAAAAACATTTACTTTGGAATCTTGAAGAGGTCACTGAGCGCAGCCGAAGTGAAACAACTCCAAATTTATCCGCCAAATCTTCTAAGGCGGGAGAAAAAGTTTCTGAAAATCAAGAAACTACACGGTCACTGAGCGGAGCCGAAGTGAAAAAAACTAAACGGTTACTGAGCGTAACTGAAGTAAAAAAATAATTTAAGGAATTTATAATTATGAAAACTGAACAAATTGGTATCGTAACTTCAATTAAAAATGAATCCGGCGACACTATATTAAAAGGTTATTTTGTCAACATGCAAGGTGTACTTGGTAATTCTGAGGAAAATAATAATGAAATGATTGGTGTTTGCATTGCAGATACAAATGATGGCGAAATGATGCCCGTAGCAGTTACTGGTATAGTCCTTTGCGTAACTGGTGGTATAATATACAAAGGTAATCCAGTCTCTTGTGATGGTAAAATTTACAAAGTGAATTTTACAGATCCTCCAACAACATCTGAATTGCAAAGAGTTGTTGGTAAAGCTCTTGATGCCGCAACTGCAGCAGATCAACTTGTTCGCGTACTTCTAAAATAATATTTCCGTCCATTAAGGGAAGGAGGACTAAATGAGAAAGTTTAAAGAATATTTGAAAATGTTCCACCCAAGCGGTTTGGTGGATAAAGATTATTTACAAGAAAATGCTGCCCCCTCAATCGTTCCTAATACAATTGTAATCTATACTCTTTTAGGTGCTGTAATTTCTTTAACAGATTTAACAGAAGTTTATGAAAATACTGTTTCTGGCGATCTTGTAACCGTTAATCCCGGTACTTATAATATTGGCAATAATTCTATTCAATTAAAAGACGGTGTTAATTGGAACTTTATTGGTGTCCCAACTATTTCAAGTGATTCTGCCAATGGAACATTCATAGATGCTGGGATTGCTGTAGATGTTAATTTTAATGGCAAATTAGTAATAGTAAATACTAATTTATTTTATAATAGAATCAACTTAACAACTAATGATTCAGAAGTCCATGGCTTTACCTTAAAATATTATATTGATTTTATCGTATCATCTGCTGGTGTTGAAATAATTTCAACAAATGTAAATGAACTAGGCTTTCCTGCACCTATTCCTACGTGGGTTTCTAAAGCTATTTTAACATTCCCTGTAAATGTTAAAACGAATCTATATTATAGTTCGCGCTTTAGAGCAAAAGTTCTCGGTAGCTATTCGGGATTTTATACATATTTATTGCAAGACGATGCAACTCTTTTATTCTCTCGTCCTTCATTTCCGTCGCAATCTGTATTAAATATTGTCTTCACTAATATTTTAACGGGCGCTCTACATACTGTACTTTCTGATGAATTTAGTGCTTCATTGCTCTTGGAACAAATTTTTGATAAAGCTCATTAACAAAATTATTAACTATTTAATTCAAAAACGGTGCTTAACGGTTGCTGAGCGTGGTTACCGAGCGGAGTCGAGGTAGAGCCGAAGCATGGTTGCTGAGCGAAGCCGAAGCATGGTTGCTGAGCGAAGCCGAAGCATGGTTGCTGAGCGAAGCCGAAGCATGGTTGCTGAGCGGAGCCGAAGCATGGTTGCTGAGCGGAGCCGAAGCATGGTTGCTGAGCGGAGCCGAAGCATGGTTGCTGAGCGGAGCCGAAGCACCGTTTCTTAAATTGTGATTTTATTATGTCTGATACCGAATATAAACTTAAAAGTGGAATTATCGTTGACATCAACAATCTTAGTAATCTTAATGCTGAAGATAGGATTGAATTATTCGAAACTCCGTTTAATCTTTACGAAGGATTACTTCTTAAAAATGATTTATCTGAAATTAAAGTTTCTCTTTCTGATGCACTTGCTTTTATCAAAAACCACGACTCAATTTGTCCAGTTTCTAAATCTTCGATTATTAGTACAATTGATTCACGCTTAAAGACTAACATTAAGGAATCTATTCTTACATCTGGTAATATCGCAAAAGCTATTACTGCAATATTTTTCCTTGTCGCTGGTTTTGGTGCGCTTTTTTTTTTAATCATTCAGCAATTAAAATGAATCTCTTTTTTTTATAACTTGGATTTGAAATGATAACTCTATTGCTTTACATTTTGTTTTGGTTCGTTGTTTACTTCATTGAGGGAACTCATGACGCATACATAACAAAAGAAACAAATGAACATCCGCCCGCAAAAAATTCTTATCTTGCAAACTACTATAAAGACAAATGGCATACTTGGGATTCTTACCAATTCGCTATTTGGCATACTGTAATTGCTTCACTCCTTGCTATCGCAATGTCGTGTTCGCAATTCTTAACCTTAACCTTATCCTTAATCTTTGTTTCCGTTTCAATAAGAATAGTTGCACACGATTTATTTTATGATTTAGGAATGAATCGCTCAATTTTTACAATCCCTACTAGTGAGGGCAAATGGGACTGGTGGGACCGCTTCATTTCTTGGCTCGATAAAAAATGTTTTATCCATCCGTTTTATTTACGATTCATCCCGCTTTTTTTCTCAATCTCTTTCCATTATTTATTTTTCTTGAGTGATTTATGAATGAATTATTTTTAATTTCTCTTGCAATACTTCTTAAATTCGAAGGCTTTTATTCAAATGATCCAGTCGATAAAGGCGGTGAAACTTATCGCGGAATTTCTCGTAATAACTTTCCTAATTGGTTAGGCTGGTTTATAGTCGATTCAGCAAAAGATTCAAAACAATTTCTTGCAATACTAAAAGCTAACTTAAAACTTGAACAGCTGGTCCTTGATTTTTATTACGCTGAATTTTGGCTTAAAATGAATTGTGATTTGATTGCTGACCAAAGTCAAAGCATCGCATCAGAACTTTTCGAGCTTTCTGTTCATGCTGGTATTGCTCGAGCTACAATCATTTTACAAACTACTCTTAATATTCTTAATAATAATCAAAAGCTTTATCCAGATATTGACACGGACGGAATCTTTGGGAATGATACACTTGCAGTTTTGCAAACTGCTTTTTCTAAACAGTCTTTCAAAAGAATTTTTAATGTCATTAACATTTTACAAGGTGCTTTTTATTCCGAGCTTATGCTTAACAATCCAGTTTATGAAAAATACATTGGCTGGTTCGATAGAGTGGTTATTGAGCGTTAATCGAAATATTGAGATAATTAAATAATGTTCAAAAGTGAAAAATATCGCAAATATAAAATTTCCATTTTATTGAACCAATTTTATGTTTTGTTTAACAATGCTCTATCTTTTTGCTCTTTAAAATTAACCTTGAAAATATTTTGTTAATACATTTGAGTAGGGAAGCGTTAAGCAGAAAAAGCATCTTTTGGTTCGTTTTTCTTTCTCTTTTGCTCTTTAAAATTGACCTTGAAAATATTTCGTTAAGAAATTTGAGTAGTGTAGCGTTAAACAGAAAAAGCTGTTTGAGTATCCCAGTCTTTTGGGGATACGAGTTCTTTTTCTGTAGCGTAACGAATCAAATTTTAGAAATATTTTCGCAGTCTTGACCTTTTGCTTCTTTTCTGTCAAAGCTTGTCCCGAACGCTTTCGGGAAGAAAAGAAGAGATAAACAATTGCTACTTTTCTTTCAAAGTTTATCCCGAACGCCTTCGGGAAGAAAAGAAGAGTAATAAAAGAAAGTATAAACAAATATTTAATAAAAATAATCGGAGTTTCTAAAACAATGCTCAAAAGCAGAAAATATATCGTTTGGCTTTCTTCGCTTTTTGTTTTCGTTTTTATCGTTTGCCTCGAATTATTCTTGAAGCGTGAAAATCTTTTCATTTCTGAATTAGGTGTTGCTCTTGGTATTATCAGTGGAACTTACCAGACTTCAAACATATTTCAAAAGAAATTTACTAATGATGAGAATATCGATAACACCAGGTTACCCAAACCTTGAAAAACTTAAATTACATATTAATTCTGCTTTTGGCTGTCGCAATATTTTATCATTTGTTTTTCCCAAATGTTGTTGTTGATGATCAAAGAGTTTTAATTCCCGGCGACACTATCACAACTGTAATAAATCAAAAACAATTTGATTCACTTACTTACCATTTCAAAGCAGAAATTGAAAGAATAAAAAAAACAAAAACCGTTTACCGTGTCGGTAAAACCGACACGTTGAAAGATACAACTTACATTTTTTATTCAACTCGTTTTAATCTTGGTGATTCAACTCTCGGAACTTCTGGTAAGGTTATTTTCGATTTTTCTGAATTTACTTTCGATTCAATTCAATATCGTTATCCCGAAAAAATAAATTCTACAATCGATACTCTCAAAATAATAAAAACGGTTGCTGAGCCTGCCGAAGCATTTTATTTGGATGAATGGTTTTATTCAACGCTTGCTCTTTTTGTTTTACTTTTATCTTCAATTTAATCTTAAATTTTCTTCTTTTCGTTCTGTTTTTCTTATGTTGTTTCCATGTTTTTTCTTAGGATTATTTTATGTCAGATCTCTTAATTAATATTGCTTTTTTATGGTTGCAATCCTTATTGCTCTTTGGTTCAGTTCTCTCTTCTGTTTTTGGTTCAAATAAATAGATGATTCAACTTTCGATACGATTTACAAATCTAAAGAAGAATTCACTTCTTATCGTAAAAAACATAATATTAAGATTGACTAGTTTTTGAAGCTCTGTAATCGTTTCTAAACAACTTATATTTATTTTGATAGGACTTTCGGGCGTTTTAACGGGCTTTCCAGCTCCAACACGTGTAATAGCGTCTTAAATTTCCATAATTTCTTTATATCCCATTGCTTTACTCTTGTCATTGCTAACAAGGAGATTATTACACGTGTTCCCGCTTCAATCCCTAACGCAAGGTCAAGAGCATAAAAACAATTGTTGTGGAAACACAAATGTTTTTACTAAAACAAAACATCAAAGGCAGCACACATATTTTTTGAGGAACAAAAATAAGTGCGATTTTTTATTATCTTTCTGCAATTCCGTTTCGTTTCCTCTTTCCGTTAAATTGTTCAGCGCAGTTTCAAAACTGGTAGCAACGGATAAAACCATTCCGCCGCTTCTCAGTTTCTCAACTAAACACGCTTCACAAATAAACTCTTAATATTGTCTTGTTGGTCTATGTTCTTAAAACAAAAAGGCACCCAAAAGTTTTGTTGAGGAACACAAAACCTTTCAGCTTTTCCAATTTACAAGAGCATAAAAAACATCTTAACAACAATGTTTTTTTACAACACATAAAACCACAGTTGCACCCGAAGGCTTTTACGCTTTGGAAGGCTAAGCCTTCGGTTTTGAATTATTTGCAAAACAAATCATTTTTTCAAATCTCTATTAAGAACATAAAAACAATTGTTGAGGAAACACAAATGTTTTTACAAACACAAAAGCACAATGCCAAAACAAACATTTGCTAAGGAACACAAATAATTGTTTTGCCTTTTAATTACTGCTCGCTCCATTGTTTCGTGATTGCTCCGTGCATCTCTTCCATTCGTTCACCTCAATTTATTTGTAGGAAATATAATAAATTGGGATTCTCTCATTCCCGCAGTGCTCTCCGCAAATAGACTCAACAACTCCGCTCGCCACTTCCCCGACCACCACCCAAAAATCAAGAACAAGGTCAAAAGATGGGCGTAATGCTTAGCATTCCGCGTTTATCGTTGTTACTTAATTATTATGCTAATTTACCGTTCGGCGTGGCGTTCGCTCCGCTCCTTGCCCTTGCCTCACTTTGTGGTAGTCCTAGCCAAAAAAGTGCAAAACCAAAAACACCAAAACAAAAATTCAAAAAAGAACTACCAAAAGCTAAAAAAAAGGGTCAAAAAAGCAAGGGTATACAAGCGGTGCAAAAACCGCACCGCCCTTGCTTTTCCGCTTCCTTTTTTTTTAAGGCGCTTTCAGTTCTTTTTTTAATTTTTTGTTGTTTTCGTTTTTTTCTTTTTTTTTGTTGGCGGCGGCGGTCGTGGCAAAATCAAAAACAATGCAAAAGGTAAAAGCAATGGTTATCGCAAATTTCAAAAATATCAGCTCTAAAAAACTTGGGTTCATTTGTTCGCTTGTTGTTTTCAATCATTCAAAAAGTTTTTCTGTTTCGGTCTGGTCTGCTAAAGGTCTTTTTGGCAAAACAGCTTTTAAAACAAAAGAGCAAGCTTTTAATTTTTGCGCTTTTCTTGGTGTTTCTAAATCTAAAATAAATTTAACAAATCAACTTCCACTTTTTAAATAATGGGGTCTATTATGTTAACTCTAAATCATGTTTCTGTTGCTTCTTATGCTCTTAAAAATCATTGCTCTTTTATCGGTGGTATTCCTTATAATTCTGTTATTAAAGGTGTTAACGGTAAACTTGTTTTTATGTTCAAACCTCAGCATTTCGGGAATGAATTTTTTCAATGGATTAGGATGAATTTTGATTCTAACCTTTACGAGGAAAAAGCTTTGCAATATAAAGGCATTACATACCGCTCAATTTTCTTAACCGTTCCGCAAAAAGTACAAACAAAATTCCTTCTCTCTTTTCGCCAGTTCTCTAAAAACTCAAATCAATTAGTAACATTTTTTAATTAAATAAAAGGTGATAAAATGGAAGCGACTAAAAAACCTATTTCTTTACTTGATGCTTTATTTCAAGTCTTCAACGCTCAAGTAGTTTCTTTAAATGATAATGCAAATATATTAAAGCATCAAAAAACTATTTCTGATTCTGTAGAAAAACAAAGAAACATTAAAAAAAGTTCAATTGTTGCTTTGGTTAATTTTTTAGGCTGCTCAACAGAAAATGAATTTCAAGAAATTTATGGTGAGTCTCTCGGCTCTCATCTTTGGGCAAAATTCTACAATAACGGCAAATACTCCTACAACTTCTTAACCGAAGTTTCAAACCACAACTTAATAATTTTGGAAAACTATCTTAAAAAAGGAGATTACTAAAATGGAAGACGCAAAAAAACAAAAAATCCAAGCGATTTATCAAAGTGTTAAGGATTTAACACTAGAGCAAAAAGATTTTTTAAGCAAAAATTTAATTGTCAAAAATCCAGAAGGTCATTTTTTATCTTGCCACAATTGCATAATGCTTGAACGCCAAGCAGCTATGTATAATCCAAATATTTCATTTTCTGTTGTCGGTGGCTTTCAACAATGGCAGAAACACAACCGACAAGTAAAAAAAGGGGAAAGCGGATTTTATATCGCTATTCCATCTAAAAAAGAAAACGAGCAAAACTCAGAGAATAACGAAGAGGTTTTCTTTTTTTTCAAAGCCGTTTTTGATATTTCACAAACTGAGGAAATATCTACAGCCGTTCACTGAGCGGAGCCGAAGTGTAACTAAATATTTATTGTGGTGTGTGGTTGCTGAGCGGAGCCGAAGCACACCACTTCATTTTTTTATGAGGTACTCTAATGGAAAAGGATTTATTAATGCAGAACTTCTTTCTTTTGCTCGAACTTATTGAGGACAAAAACTATATCGCTGAAATTATTGGAAATTTATTCACTTATCTAACAGATAAAGAGCAGGAAAACTTTGTCGCGTTCTCTATTGATGATATGGTTGAAAACTATGATTTACATAATATTATTAATTCTTAACTAACGAGGTATAAAATGAACTTAAAACAATTTGCAACTGAACTAAAATCAGAAAACCACTTTATCAAAGCGAGCTTTGGAGGTTTCCAAGGCTCTGGAAAAACTAGAACTGCGACCGAGTTTATTATCGGTGCTTATAAAGATTTTAAATGCGCAAAACCAATTCTTTGTCTGGATAACGAAAAAGGAAGCCGTTTCTTAATTCCAATATTCAAAAAAGCAAATATTCCAGTATTGGTTAAAGATACAACTTCCTTAAGCGATGTTTTGCAAGCTTTTGATTTTCTTGCTAAAGGTGAAATCGATTTTCTATTTATTGATTCACTTACTAAAATCTATTATCAATTTGTTAAGGATTACAAAATTAAAAACCGTCGCTCTTTTATGTCGCTTATGGATTGGGGAAAACTCCTTCCAGCTTGGCAAGAAGAATTTAGTGATAAATTTGTTAACACTGAAGGTAATATCGTTTTTACTGGAAGAGGTGGTTTTGAGTATGCTAAAGAGGACGATCAAAAAGATGATAACGGAAACGTAACAGAAAAAGGCTCTTTTGTTAAAAGTGGTGTTAAAATGAAAATAGCTGGTGAAACTCCTTTTGAAACAGACCTAAATGTTTGGATGCAGTTGGAAAAAGAACTCTCAAAGGATAATAAACCAGTTCAAACAAATGTAGCCTATATCCTAAAAGATAGAAGCGATTCAATAAATGGAAAATCCTATTCATTCCCTAATTACAGAAACTTCCGTCCAATTATTAGATTTATTCAAGGTCTGCCAATTGGAGATATTGCAAAAGAATCGGACCATAAAAACATGACTCCTGGAAGCGATAAAGATTATTTTGAGTGGAAGCAGAATCAAAAGATTGAACTTGAAAAAATACAAGCAATCTTTGATTTGCACGAACTCGGTTCACCTCGTTCTGCAGATGACAAAAAAATTAAGGCTCTTATAATTCAAAAAATATTTGGAACAACTTCATACACAGAAATAGAAAAATTAGATGCTCCAAAACTTTCATTCAAAAGAGCCGAACTTCAAGAACTTTTTGATGAACTAAAGGGGAGTGATAATTCAATTGAAACAATAGAAAAATATGGAAATATTATTGCAGCTTGAAAAGAAACCAAAGAATCTTTAATGAAGTAAAAAGATAAAAATAGTTATAAAAAAATGTTAAATAAACTAAATTAGTGTAAAAACACTATAACACTATTATAACACCTTTTGTAAACGAATAGCAAAAATACAGAAATAAAGCTCAAATATAGTGCAAAAACAGCACAAATACGCACTGGTAGCTTACTGGCAGTCAAGAGGTCGTCGGTTCGAACCCGTCTAGCTCCACAAAATAAAAGCTCATTATTACCTAAATAATGGGCTTTTTGCATATAAACGAAGGATGATAAAATTATGAAGTTAATCTATTTCTATGCTTTTTGTCCTATTTTGTCCTATTGTAGCATCTGGAGTTAATCTTTACAGAATAGTCGCTGACGGATTTACTGATGTTAAAAAACTAGTTTTGATTAAATAGAAGAAAGTAAAAATATATTAAATGTCCTTTTTACAAATGATTCCGTGATTATAGATTTCACTAACTAGCTAAGGCTCTTATTGCGAAAAATAATTCCTAAATGTTAAGTGCATTTTTAGTATTAAGCTAATTAAATTGTTCATCAATATTAGAATATTTGTAATTTTGATATGCGCATACTTAACTTAGTTTAAAAATTTCGAATATTGTGTAATGTATCTTTTGTAATAAAAATAACATAATAAAAAAAGTAGAGCTCTAATATTTTGGAGCGCATTTAAATAAAACTGGTGACAAATTTGAAAATATTTAAGCAAATAATAATAATGTACACCATTGTGATTGCTTTAATAATAAACGACAGCTTCACTCAAGTAGTTTATAGCGAAGATAGCTTGAAACAGGTATTAGTTACTACTTATGATGATTCAAGCAAAGCTGTAATATTTATGCAGCTTGCAAGTTCTGTTGGCGTTTTTAATAGAGAAAAATCAATTGAATATTATTCTGAAGCATTAAAATATGCAAAAAATAAATCCGACATAGCTTTAATATTAGATAAAATTGGTCTTTATAACTGGCAATTAGGAAATTTTGAAGAAGCAATTGGATACTTAAATAAATCTTTGATTTTATTTACTGAATTAGAAGATAGCTTATGGCTCGGAAAAGTGTACAATAATCTAGCCGTCGTAAATTGGGAATTAGGCAACACAATTGAAGCTTTGGAATATTATCATTCAGGATTGAAAATTAGAAGAGCTATTAAAGATCAAAAAGGTGTATCAAATATTTTAAATAATATTGGACTCATTTATCAAGACTGGGGTCTTTACGATGAAGCATTTAAATGGCATAATGATGCTTTAAAAATTGCATTTGAAATAAAGGAATTTAATGCAATAGCATATTCTTATATTAACATTGGAAAATGTTACGAACAAAAAAACAGCTACACAGAAGCTCTAGAGTATTATCAACTAGGATATGAAAACCTATCAAAAGAAGAAAACAACCACTCTCTTCCACTTTTTTTATCAAATATTGGTAGTGTTTATAGTAAAATGGGAAAGTTGGATTCCGCACTTTTTTATTACAATAAATCATTAATCCAATCCGAAAAAGTTAATAATAAAAACAGAATTGCATTGGCTGAATACTTCATTGGGAAAACTTATTTTTCAATGAACAAAATAGATTTGGCAAATAAATTTGTTTCTAACAGTTATGCACATTCAGTGCAATATAATTACAATAATTTGATTAGAGATAATCTTTTCGTCCTTTCTGGAATTGAAGAAAAAAAGGGAAATATTTCACAAGCATTTCAATATTATAAAAAAGCTTCAGATTTAAAGGATAGTACATTTAACAAAGAAAAAATTGCAAAATTTACAAAACTTCAAATAAAGTATAATTTGGATAACAATTTAAAAGAAAATATGCTCTTACGAAAAAATAATGAAATTCAAGAGCTAACAATTAGTAATGAAAAAATAATTAGAGTTATATTAATTATTAGTAGTATTTCTATTCTAATTGTCCTTCTAATAATTACAAAAAGTCATTCTTCTGTTAAAAAATTAAACATGAAGTTAACAAAATCTGAAAAAGATTTAATAAAAACTAATGCAAATAAAGATAAATTCTTTTCAATAATTTCGCATGACCTTAAAAGTCCATTTAGTGGAATTTTAGGTTTATCTGAGTTGTTGGTTGAGGATTATGATGACCTTTCTTCAAAAGAAAGAAAAGAGATGATTCAATTACTCAATAATCTGTCCGAAAAAGTATATGCTTTGCTTGAAGATTTATTGCAATGGGCTCAAACTCAAAATGATAGTATCAAATATGTTTTTGAAAAAATTGATATTCATGAAAAAAGTTCTGAGGTTATTGAACTTCTTAAGACAAATGCTTCAAATAAAAATATATCTCTTGAAAACAAAGTAATTATTGGAACTTTTGCCTTTGCTGATACCAAAGCTACTGAAACTGTTTTAAGAAATTTAGTTACTAATGCTATAAAATTTACTAAACCATCTGGTGTTGTAAAAATAGAGGCTGAAAAAGGAGAAACTGAAATAGCTATTTCAGTTACTGATAGCGGTATTGGAATGAGCGAGCAAAACAAAAATAAATTATTTAAAATTGAAATAAACCATTCTACAATAGGTACAAACGACGAATTGGGCACAGGGGTTGGACTAATTCTTTGTAAAGAATTAGTGGAAAAGCAAGGTGGAAAAATTTGGGTGGAAAGTGAATTAAATAAGGGAAGTAAATTTGTTTTTACCCTACCTATTGAGCAATAGTTTATAGCAAACTATTGCCACTTGAGTTATGTTTTAAATTATTCCTTTATGTAAAATACCACTACTAAGGCTCTACACCTTTTTACAATTAATGAAATAAAAGAACTTTTGAACTCAATATTGCTTACTATTATTTCCTTTTTTCCAACTTCATTCTTTTTGTTAATTCATTATTATTTCTAATAATTCTAATTTCAATAGTTTCTCCAGTTTTATAATTTTGAAGAACACCCTTTAGAGTTTCGTAATTATCAATTCTAAAATCGTTTATTTGTTTAATAATATCACCGGGTTCAAGATTAGCAGATTTTGCTGGTGAATTATCAATTACATCAGTTATAATTACTCCACGAGTATTTGTCAATTTGTAATATTTTGCTATTCCTTCATCAATAGAGTGGATGCGTAATCCAGTCCAATAATCTCTTTCAAAAATACCATACTCTTTTAGTTCATTTAATACTTTACTTAGTTTATTGGATGGAATTGCAAAACTGACACCAACATTACCACTTGAACCTTGTGCGGTTACAATAAGAGTATTCATTCCAATTAGTTCACCCATGCTGTTTACTAATGGACCACCAGAATTTCCTTGATTTATTGAAGCATCAGTTTGAATCATATCAATATAATATCTATTATCAACAGGGCTCAAATTCATATTTGATGCACTAATAACACCAACTGTAACCGTTGGATGATCTGACACATCAAACAATCCAAAAGGATTTCCAAGAGCAATTACCCATTCACCAATTAAAATATCATCCGAATTGCCAAATGGAATATAGGGAAGATTATTTGCATTAATTTTAAGTAAACAAATATCAGAAGTTAAATCGGTACCAACTTTTTGTGCTTTATAATGTTTGCCATTTGACATTGTTACTGTAATTTCATCAGCTGTACCTGCAACATGGTCATTTGTTAGAATATATCCATCAGAAGAAATTATTGCGCCAGAGCCTAGCCCAGAAATTTCCTTATTAAAAACTTGGTTACCAAAAAAACGACCCCAAAAAGGATGATTATTTAAAGGTGAATTGTATTGATATTGTCTAATTTCTTTAACAGAAATTCCAACCACTGCAGGACTAACAGTCTTAACTGTATTGGTTATAATTGTATTTCTGGATTTATTAATTGCTTCGTTTGAATTTTCTTTGTCAACTTTGTTAACATAAATTGTGTCATTGTTTAATAATTCTGAAGTTTTATAATTAAATAAATCTCTTTCAGATAAATAAAAAAATGCAGCAACAATTGTGGTTGTTATAATAATATTTGATAAAATAATTTCGAACTTTGTCATTATTTCCCCATATTAGGACTAGTATTTCATTAAACATTTATATATTTAAAATTTTAAACACAAAAATATATATCTAAACATAAATTTACAGTAAAAATTGTAGAGAAAAATCAAATTTGTTTTTAAATGATTTATCTATAAAATAGGGAATACAATTTAATTTTTAATTATGAGGTTTTCAAAATGATTGACTATGTTGGAAAATTCACAGTGGTTCCAGCTTTGCCTAAAGAATTAGAGCCATTAAGATATATTGCAAAAAATTTGTATTGGACATGGAATCAAGATGCAATTGCACTATTCAGAAGATTAGATAAAGGTTTATGGGAATCGACATACCACAATCCCGTTCAATTGCTTGGTGAAATTAAGCAACAAAGACTTGAGGAAGTCTCTAAGGATTCGGGCTTTTTATCTCATCTTCAACGTGTAGACGATGATTTGAAGTCATACCTCAAAAATCCATCATGGTTTCAAAATAAACATGGCAAAGATGAAGAAAGAAACATAGCATATTTTTCTGCAGAATTCGGTTTAACAGAATGCTTACAAATCTATTCTGGTGGACTTGGTATTTTGGCTGGTGACCACTTGAAATCTGCCAGTGATCTTGGTATTCCTTTAGTTGCGGTTGGCTTAAACTATAAAGAAGGTTATTTTCAACAATATTTAAATAATGATGGTTGGCAGCAAGAAAAATATGAAACTATTGACTACCATAACCAACCGATGGAATTAGAAGTTGACGAAAATGGAAAACCAATTAAAATATCAGTCGATTTTCCAAAACGCAAAGTTTATGCTCAAATTTGGAGGATTGAAGTTGGGAGAGTTAAACTCTTTGTCTTAGATACAAATATAACGGACAATAACCATAGCGACAGGCAAATTACACATGGTTTATATAGTGGCACAATTGAAACAAGAATTCAACAAGAAATTCTTTTGGGAATTGGCGGCATTAGAGCATTGCTTGCACTTGGAATGGAACCTCATATTTGCCATATGAATGAAGGGCATTCAGCATTTTTGTCTTTAGAAAGAATTAGACATTTGCAACAACGTGACGGACTTTCTTTTGAAGAAGCTAAAGATATTGGTTTTTATACAAGTTTGTTTACTACTCATACTCCTGTACCAGCTGGAATTGATATTTTCCCAAATGAATTAGTGGAAAAATATTTTGGAAATTATTATCGTAATGAACTAAAAATATCAGATAAAGATTTCTATCGTTTAGGAACTATTTTAGATGAAACGAATCCACCTAATTTTAATATGGCACATCTTGCTATGAATATGGCAGGATTTGTTAATGGTGTTAGTAAACTTCATGGTGAAGTTTCAAGAAAAATGTGGGTAGATGGATTTAAAGGAGTTCCATTTAATGAAATTCCAATAGATTATGTTACTAATGGTATTCATATTCGCTCTCACATTTCTTCTGAGATGGAAAGCTTGTTATACAGATATTTAGGTGATGGTTTTATAAACAACGTAAGTGATAAAAATGTATGGAGTTCTGTTAACGAAATCCCAGATGAAGAATTGTGGAGAACACATGTTAGAAGAAGGGAAAGACTTGTTGCATTTGCTCGTAAAAGATTACGGAAGCAAATTACATCGCAAGGTGGTTCTCAAGCCGAAATTGAAAGTGCTGGTGAAGTCTTAGATTCAACTGTACTTACAATTGGTTTTGCTCGAAGATTTGCTACATATAAAAGAGCTACACTGTTATTTCGTGATCTTCAAAGATTAATAAGTATTTTGAATGATATAGATGGACCAGTTCAAATTATTATTGCAGGTAAAGCTCATCCACATGATGAGGCTGGCAAGAAATTTATTCAAGAAATTTTTGAACATGCTAAAACGCCTTTATTAAGAAAAAGAATTGTATTTCTTGAAAATTATGATATGAATGTTGCACGCTATATGGTTCAGGGCTGCGATATGTGGTTAAACAACCCAAGAAGACCTCTTGAAGCAAGTGGTACTTCAGGCATGAAAATTATTGCTAATGGAGGATTAAACTTTAGTGTGCTTGATGGTTGGTGGGATGAAGCTTATACTCATGATGTTGGTTGGAAAATTGGAAGCAGAGAAGAATATAGAGATTTAGATTATCAAGATGAAGTTGAAGCAAATATGTTATACAAAACTCTAGAAAATAATATTACTCCGTTATTTTATAACGTTGGCAGGGATGGACTACCTCGTGAATGGATTAAAAAAATGAAAAATTCTATGAGTCAATTAGCTCCAGTGTTTAATACACATCGTATGGTACAAGAATACACGGAAAAATTCTATCTTAAAGCAAATAAAAACAGAAATGAATTATTAGAAGATAACTGGAAAAAAGGTAGAGATTTCACAGTATGGAAAGCTAATTTATTAGGGAATTGGGATAAATTGAAATTTATTTCTGTAACAGATTCTAGCAACGATGATGAATTAAAAATTGGCGCTAAGTATAAAATAAGTGCTGAAGTTAGTGTGGGCTCTTTAACTAATGATGATATTGAAGTACAAATATATTATGGCAAACTCGATAATGTAGATTTTGCAAATGAAAATTCATATGAAACAATGAAATGTGTTGATTGTAATAAATCAATTGGAACTTTTAAATACGAAGGAAGTATCAGTTGTAATTCAACAGGTGAATTTGGGTATACTCTTAGAATATTGCCTAAAAATTCACTTTTAATAAATCAATTTGAGCTTGGTGTAATTAAATGGGTTTCATAATTTTAGGAACACATAATGCTAATTGAATCATATGATAATAATAATTTTGGAACAATTATTTATTCGGAAAATAAATTTGATTTTCTAACAAATTTTACAAGAATAAATAGGAATGAACCAGAAATTCATGAGCTTATCGATTTCAAGGAAGTTAGTGCATATATTAGTAAGCCTGTAAAGAAAAATTTAATTCTTTACAGGTTACTTACTAACGATGAAAATTTAGACCCATTTTCAACTAAACTAGGTTTTTTTGTTAAATTAAAAAATAAAATTGAAGTTGTTTATTTTGACCCAATTTTTATAATTAAGGATATTGATAATCTTCGACTAACTATTCCAAAGAGTGAATTCAAATATATAATTCAACAAGTAGGTTATAGAACAAAAGCTTTAACTGAAGATACTGCTATTTATGAAGAGAGTTTCTCTATTGAAATGAGTGAAGAGGAAGCAGAAAATCAGAATGATTCTGTTTTTGCAGAATCAATGTTATCACTAAATGGAAGTGCAAAAAAGAAGAATTTAAATTATAATTCTGAAGCTGATATTAATACTTTTCGAAATATTGCTTCTGAGTTAAATAAATTAGACAAACAGTTTAAGTCACAGAATAATGAAGATATTAAAAAGAATAAAACTTTTAATGAAGAAAACATTAAAGCTGAAATATTAAAAGAAGAAAATGATTTCTTCACTAGGGTAATGAATAACAAAGAAAGAAAGAACTATAAAAATAACACTTTGAAGTTGTTCAAGTAATTCTTTTATATCATTTCTTTTAACATATCTTAAAAACGTATTTTACAAAATATTTAGTTAAATTTGAGTATAGATTTTAATAATTAGGTACTATAATGGATGGTAATTTTTCAGAAAGAGTGCAAGAAGTAATTCGCTTAAGTAGAGAGGAAGCTCTTAGGCTTGGACATGATTATATAGGCACAGAACATATATTATTAGGTATAATTCGTGAAGGATATGGAATTGCAGTTAAAATTCTTCAAAATTTGAATGTTGATTTATTAACTTTAAAGAAAACAGTTGAAAATACAGTTAAAACTTCTGGTGGAACATTAACAATAGGAAATATTCCATTAACAAAACAAGCAGAAAAAGTCTTAAAAATTACTCAAATCGAATCAAAAATATACAAATCAAATGTAATTGGAACTGAACATATTCTACTTTCTTTGTTAAGAGATGAAGATAATATTGCAACTCAAATTTTACAACAATTTCAAGTTACTTACGAAACTGCTCGTGCAGAATTGAATGCAATTTTAAGTAGTAGTGCTTCAGCTTCTCAAAAATCAAATTTCTCCACACCCATTCCAAAAGCAAAAGTTGAAAAGTCAAAAACACCAGTTCTTGATAATTTTGGAAGAGATTTAACAAAATTGGCAATTGATGATAAACTTGATCCAGTTATTGGTAGAGAACAAGAAATTGAACGAGTTGCTCAAATATTAAGCAGAAGAAAAAAGAATAATCCTGTATTAATTGGTGAGCCTGGTGTTGGCAAAACTGCAATTGCCGAAGGTTTAGCTCTAAGAATTATAGAACGAAAAGTTCCTCGAATATTGCAGGATAAACGGGTTGTAACTTTGGATATTGGTGGAATGGTTGCAGGAACTAAATATCGTGGGCAGTTTGAAGAAAGAATGAAAGCTTTAATGATGGAGCTTGAAAAAGCTGATGAAGTTATTCTTTTTATTGATGAATTGCATACAATAGTTGGTGCTGGTGGTGCATCTGGTTCACTTGACGCCTCCAATATGTTTAAACCTGCACTTGCACGTGGCGAAATTCAATGTATTGGCGCTACAACAATGGATGAATATAGAAAATATGTTGAGACTGATGGAGCTCTTGATAGAAGATTTCAAAAAGTTATTATTGAACCACCTTCCGTTGAAGATACAATTGAAATATTGAACAATATCAAATTTAAATATGAAGAACATCATAGTGTAAAATATACTGATGATGCTATAAATGCGGCTGTTAATTTGAGCGAAAGATATATTACTGATAGATATTTTCCTGATAAAGCAATTGATGTGCTGGATGAAGCTGGTTCAAGAGTTCATATGGGTAACTTTAGAGTTTCCGATGAAATTATAAGACTAGAAGAAGAAATTGATAAAATTAAAAGAGATAAAATTACAGTTGTTAAACGACAAGATTATGAAGAAGCTGCTCATTTAAGAGATACAGAAAGAAGTCTGCAATTAGAGTTGGAAACGGAAAAAGATAGGTGGGAGCAAGAAACTAAAGATTTAGTTTATGATGTAACAGAAGATGATATTGCTACTGTTGTTGCCATGATGACTGGAATTCCTGTTACAAACGTGGCGCTTGAAGAATCTGAAAAACTAATGAAGATGGAAAGCGTATTAAAGGAAAGTATTGTTGGGCAAGATGAAGCTATTGGTAAATTATCCAAAGCAATAAGAAGAACACGTGCTGGATTAAAAAGTCCTAATAAACCAATTGGCAACTTTATCTTCTTAGGTCCAACAGGTGTTGGTAAAACAGAATTAGCAAAAGTTCTTGCAAAATATCTTTTTGATTCTGAAGATGCGCTCATTAGAATTGATATGAGCGAATACATGGAAAAACATTCAGTTTCTCGTTTAGTAGGTGCACCTCCAGGATATGTTGGATTTGAAGAGGGTGGACAACTAACTAAAAAAGTTAGACGAAAACCTTATTCGGTTATTCTATTTGATGAAATTGAAAAAGCACATCAAGATGTATTTAATATTTTATTACAAGTATTGGATGATGGTGTTTTGACTGATAGTCTTGGTAGAAAAATTGATTTTAAAAATACAATTATTATTATGACTTCAAATATTGGAACAAAATCAATACGTGATACTGGTGGCTTTGGTTTTAGTGGTGATGAAGAGGTTGACAAATATAAAAATCTTAAAAATACTGTTGAAAGTGCATTAAAGGATTTATTTAATCCTGAATTTTTGAACCGTGTGGATGACACTATTGTTTTCAGAAATCTTGACAAAGCTGATATTACTAAAATTATTAAAATTGAATTAAAGGATTTAATTAAAAATTTAAGTAGAAACAAAATGGAAATTGAGCTTGATGCATCTGCTGATATATTTTTAACTGATAAAGGCTTTGATCCAAAATTTGGTGCTCGTCCGTTGAAACGTGCTATTCAAACTTATATTGAAGATCCACTTTCAGAAGAGCTATTACTCGGAAATATTAAATCTGGAGATAAAATTATTGTTTCTCACCCAGAGGGGAATGATAATTTGATATTTAATACAGAAAAGCAAATTGAAATATCTTCAAAAATGAAAGATAAACACGAACCTGATATTTCTGAAAAAGAAGAAAATTAAATTTATTAAACATTATTTATTTTATTTAGAAGTAATCCAATATGGGTTACTTTTTTATTAGTGAGACCTTTATGAAAGGAATATTATTTATTTTATTTGTTTGTAGTAGTCTATTTGCACAAGACAATTTTAATAAAAACTTTAATGATAAAACATTACGGTTTGATTTTTATCATGTAGGAAATAGTGAATCTGAACAAATTGTATTTGATGAATTAATTGAAGAACCAATTTGGGGTGGTCCTAAAATAAATCTTATAGATACTTTAAATCTAGGCGCATATAAAGTTGCATTATTAAATGGAGAAAATGAAATTATATATTCAAAAGGGTTTTCAACACTATTTAAGGAATGGCAGGCAACAAGAGAAGCAAAAGAATTAACTCGAGCTTACAGCGGTGCAATTATTTTCCCTTATCCTAAGAGAAATGTTACTTTAAAATTATATTCCAGAAATAAAGAGAATAATTTTGAAGAAATTTATTCTTTGAATATTGACCCAACAAATTATTTCATCAGAAAGGGGAATGATGAAAAATACGAAACTGACAAAATAAAATATTCTGGTAATCCATCCGAAAAATATGATATTGCATTTATCCCAGAAGGTTACACCGCTGATGAAATGGATAAATTTATTTCTGATTGTAATTTGTTAACTAATTATCTTTTTGAATATGCTCCATTTGACCAGTTGGAATCTGAATTTAATTTTTGGGCAATTAAAGCACCATCTCAAGAATCTATTTGTGATATTCCAGCAGATAGTATTTGGGGAAATACTTTACTAAATTCATCCTACTATACTTTTGATAGCGAAAGATATTTGATGACAGAAGATTATCAGAAAGTCTGTGATGTTGCTTCAAATGCACCTTACGACCAAATATATATTTTAGCTAATTCCAAGAAATATGGTGGTGGAGCAATTTTTAATTTTTATTCATTAACTGTTACAAACGACCCAAAATTTAAGGAAATATTTATCCACGAACTTGGTCATGGACTTGCTGGTTTAGCTGATGAATATGGTTATGATAATTCTTTTGAGAATTTTTATCCAAAAGGGGTTGAGCCATGGGAAAAAAACATTACAACTTTAAATAATTTCTCTTCCAAGTGGGAAAATGATATTGATTCAAGCATTCCAGTGCCAACACCAGATGAACAGAAATATGAAGATATAATTGGAGTTTTTGAAGGTGGGGGATATGTGGCAAAAGGTGTTTACCGTCCTACACATAATTCCATTATGAGAACTCTGGAAGCAAAGGAGTTTAATAAACCGAGTAAACAAGCAATTAGAGAAGTGATATTATTTTATTCAAAATAAAAAGTTAAAAAGTATTAAATATTAAACGCATGTCTTTCCTAAATGTTCTAATCTGGAATCTTTCATGTGTATAAGATTACCGCTTAAAACATGGTGACATGACAATCAAAAAAGCAAAAAATATGAAACAGAAAAAATTATACAGAGCTTTAGACACAGTAGCATCACAGCATTTTGATACTGAAAAAGAATTGTTAATAGAGATTTTAACCCAAGTTGTCGAAAACTATCATATTCATATTACTGGAGGTAGGCTTTGGCAATTAAATGTTCAAAACGAATGCTACGATTTACTCTACCAAATTGGGAATGTTGAAAAAATTGATAGTTCATTTGTGCTTAGTTTAAGAGAAAATCCAATATTTGAAAAAGTAACTGCTGAACGGACTATTCTTGCAAATGAAACAAATCACTATTTAATTGAAAAAGGAATATTTAAATATTCTGCTTCTGGAGTTGGTGATAAGAAAAAAGTAGGCGGAAAACGATTTTATGAATATATTTTTGCTGTAAATAGTGAGGAAGTAAATGAAGATTTATACTATTCGCTAAACATTGTGGCAACAATTCTTACGTCAAAAATAAATGATAATCGTCATAAAGATTCACAAAGAGAAATTAATTACGATATTGATGAAGCAAAAAAACTTCAAAAAAGCATACTGCCAGAGCATGAAAGAATTTTTAATGGTTATTCTCTTTTTGGGGTAACAATTCCAGCAAAAACAATGAGTGGTGATTTTTTTGATTATCTAAATTTTGGATCTGAATCAGATAGACTTGGTATTATTGTTGGAGATGCTGCTTCTAAAGGAATTAGTGCGGCGGCTGAAGCAATGTATATTACTGGTGCCATACGAATGGCTGTAAATTTTGAAATTAAAATATCGGCATTATTAACAAAATTGAATAAAATAATTAATAAAATTTTTACAGATGATAGATTCACTACACTTTTTTATGGCGAAATATCAAATGATGAAAAAGGACTTTTTCTTTATGGAAATGCTGGGCATAATGCTCCTTTATTCTATTCAGTTAGCAAAAAGGAAATTAAATATTTACATTCAACAGGTCCATTATTAGGACCAGCACCTAATTCAAAATATAAAACAGATAGCATAAATATTGAAATTGGAGATGTCCTAGTAATATATTCTGATGGAATTGTTGAAGCCGCTGATACAAATTTTGACTTTTATGAAGAAAAAAGGTTGGAAAAATTAATAATAGAGAACTGTCACTTATCACCAAAAGACCTTACTTTAACTATTCTGGATGATGTAAATAAATTTGCTACTAATGGAATGTATAGTGATGACAAAACAATTGTAGTTGTTAAACGATTGAGTTGATAACTATTTATCTTCATTTGGTAATCCAATTCTATTAACTCTTTTCTTTGTTGCAGTTTGGAAAGCGTTGTATCGGGATGATCAGCAAAAGTAATTGTTAAAAATAGTAATATTAATATTGTAATTATTTTCATTCTTTACTCGAAATCAGTAATAACATAACCAAACCTAGGGAACATCATTACTATCAAACTTTCCTATAAAATTAATTTCTATGAGTTTTGTTTTATACATCTAAAATGACCAATGAAAGAATTATGTAGTTAAAACCAATAATATTTGTCCTCTAAACCTAAAATTCTTATATTTCGACCTCAATATTAAATAATATGCAAATGTTTTAAGCATTATAACGCTAATGGCATATTTAAAGAATAAGATAACAATATAAGTGAATATATATCCAATGAAAGTATTAAAATTTGGGGGTTCTTCAGTAGGTACTCCAGAAAGAATAGAAAATGTAATAAAAATTCTTAAAAGCTATAATAATGAAAAAATATCGGTGATATTTTCTGCTTTCCAGACTGTTACTGATAATTTAATAAAATTAGGTGAATTAGCTAAAGACAGTAATGAAGATTATCTAAAATTATTGGATGAAGTTAAAAAGAAACATACCGATGCAATTATTGCATTAATTCCAAAATCCAAGAGTAAAAAATCAAATGAATATGTTGATTCGCTTTTTGATGATTTGTCTGGAATGCTTAAAGGTGTTTTTCTGCTTCGAGAATTAACCCCAAGAACGCTTGATTATCTTACAAGTTTTGGCGAAAGATTATCTTGTTTTATTATTGCAGAAGCTCTTAATGCAAAAGGGATTAAAAGTGAATTCCTAAAAGCAAGTGATGTTGTTAAAACAGATTCAAACTATACTAATGCAAAAGTTGATTTTGAAAAAACCAATAAAAATATTAAAGCATATTTTGCAACGCATAATGACAAAATGCAGATTGTAACTGGATTTATTGCGTCAAATGATGAAGGTGAAATTACTACTCTTGGAAGAGGTGGTTCTGACTATTCTGCGTCAATTTTTGGTGCTGCATTAAAAGCGGAAGAAATTCAAATATGGACTGACGTTGATGGAATATTAACTGCAGATCCAAGAAAAGTTAAAGAAAGTTATCCTCTTAAAGCTGTTACATACGAAGAAGCAATGGAGCTTTCGCATTTTGGTGCCAAAGTAATTCATCCTCCAACAATGTTGCCAGCTTTGCAAAGTAGTATTAAAATTAGAATTAAAAATACTTTTAATCCAGAATATCCTGGTACCGTTATTGTTAAGAGAGACAAAACAGTTAAATTTAATTTAAAAGGTATTTCTTCCATAGATGATATTGCGCTGCTTACTATTAAAGGCGGTGGAATGGTTGGTGTTACTGGTATTGCTTCACGTTTGTTCACGGCATTGGCTTCAAAGGAAATAAATATAATTCTTATTACTCAAGGCTCATCCGAGCATAGTATTTGTCTGGCTATTTTGCCAAAGCATACAAAAGAAGCCAAAATTGTAATTGAAAAAGAATTCAAAAATGAAATTGCTGATGGTAAAATAAATGAAGTAATTACTGAAAATAATCTTTCAATAATTGCTGTTGTTGGCGAAGATTTGCGTCAAACTCCAGGAATAACGGGCAAAGTATTTGAAGCACTTGGTAAAAGCGGGATAAATATAAACGCAATTGCGCATGGTTCTTCACAATTAAATCTTTCTCTTGTTGTTTCAAAAGCTAATTTAGCGGAATCCTTAAATGTTTTACACGAATCATTATTTCTCAAGAAAAAGAAAAAAGTAAATGTTTTTATTGTTGGACCTGGTGTTGTGGGTGGAGCTTTGTTGAATATAGTTGGGGAGCAGCTTGGCTATTTTAGTTCAAAATTAAATACAGAATTTAATTTGGTTGGAATTGCTAACAGTAAAAAAATGATTTTAAATAAATCTGGAATAAATATATCTGAGTGGAAGACAGAGTTATTGAAGAGTGAAATAAAATCGAACCTTGATAAATTTATTACTTCTATGAAAGAGATGAATTTGCAAAACTCCATTTTAGTTGATTCTACAGCTGTTAATATTTTATCAAAAAGATATAGTGAAATTTTAGCTTCTGGAATTTCTGTTGTTACACCAAATAAAATTGCAAATTCTGAAAATTATAAAGCGTATAAAGAAATTAGAGATTCTGCATCAAAAGGAAACGCAGAGTTTAAATATGAAACAAACGTTGGTGCAGCGTTGCCAATTATTGAAACTCTTAAGGATTTAATTAATAACGGTGATGAATTAATTAAAATTGAAGGTGTTCTTTCTGGAACTTTGAGTTACATTTTTAACTCGTTAAAAGAAGGCAAGAAGTTTTCGGATGTAGTTAAAGATGCTAAAGCAAAAGGATTTACCGAACCAGATCCACGTGATGATTTAAGTGGATTAGATATTGCTCGTAAACTTCTAATTTTAATTCGTGAATCTGGAAAAGAAATTGAATTAAGCGATATAGTAGTGGACAATCTTGTTCCAGAAAAATTACGCAAAATTAAAGATGTAAATAAATTCTTGATTGCATTGGAAAAATATGATAGCCAGTTTGAAGAAATGCGATTAAAATCTAAAGAAAAAAACGAAGTTCTTGCATATGTAGCAAAATATGAAAAAGGAAAAGCCACAGTAAAAATAGAAGAAATTAATATTGACCATCCTTTTTATAATTTGAAAGGAATTGAAAATATTGTTTCATTTACAACAAATTATTATAAAGAAATACCACTTGTAATTAAAGGTCCAGGTGCTGGTCCAGCATTTACAGCTTCAGGTGTATTATCAGACATATTAAAAATTGCAAATAGTAAAGGATAAAAAAATGGAACATAAAATTAAAGTTGGAATTTTAGGTGCAACAGGTAGTGTTGGTCAAAAATTTATTGAATTACTAAAAGATCATCCGTGGTTTGAAATTGCTGAACTTGGCGCATCGGAACGCTCTGCTGGCAAAAAGTATATTGATGCAACAAATTGGATAATGAAAAATCAATTGCAGCCAGAAGTAGCCAATATTGTTGTAAAAGAATGTACCCCAGATTATGAATCAAAATTAATATTTTCTGGCTTGGATTCATCCGTTGCTGAGCAAATAGAAACTGATTTTGCAAACGCTGGATATTTTGTAATTTCAAATTCAAGAAATCACCGTTTCGATAAAGATGTTCCTTTGATGATTCCAGAAGTAAATGCTGATCACCTAAAATTGATAGATTCACAGCCATATAAAGGTGGAATTGTTACAAATCCAAACTGCTCTACTATTGGGATGATTCTAGCACTTAAGCCACTGCATGATGCATTTAAAATTAAAAAAATAAATGTTGTAACTATGCAAGCTCTTTCTGGTGGCGGGTATCCTGGTGTTCCAAGTCTGGATATTATTGATAATGTGATTCCATATATCGGTGGCGAAGAGGAAAAGATGGAAACAGAACCGAGAAAAATATTAGGTAAACTTGGCGATGGTGAAATAATATTTAATAATGACATTAAAATTAGTGCTCAATGTAATAGAGTTGCAGTTATTGATGGACATTTGGAAACTGTGCAAGTTGAGTTTGAAAATAAACCTACTAAAGAAGAAATTATTGAAGCTTGGGAAAATTTCAAAGGTGTTCCACAAGAATTGAATTTACCTTTTGCACCAGTAAAACCAGTTCATTATTTTTCACAAAATAATTTACCACAACCAAAGTTACAGCGTGATATTGAAAACGGTATGGCTGCTTCTGTAGGACGTTTGCGCGAAGACCCATTATTCCATTACAAGTTTATTGTTCTTTCTCACAACACTGTGCGTGGGGCTGCTGGTGGAACTATCTTAAATGCAGAATTACTTAAGGCTCAAGGCTATTTGGATAAAATAGCATGAGTGAAAAAAGCATAAAGGTTTTTGCCCCAGCTTCTGTTTCAAATATTGGTCCTGGTTTTGATATTCTAGGATTTGCTCTAAATGAACCAGGTGATGAAATTGTTCTTAAAAAATCATCCAATAGTAAAGTTGAAATTACCAGTATTACTGGTGATGGCGGAAAACTTCCTTTTGATATATTAAAAAATACTGCATCTGTTGCGATAAAATCTTTAATGGATAAATACCAAATTACTGATGGAGTGTCCATTGAAGTGAATAAAAAGATGGGACTTGGAAGCGGTCTTGGTTCCAGTGCTGCAAGCGCTGTTGGAGCTGTATTTGCTTTAAATGAATTATTTGAATTAAACTTAAGCAAAGAAGACTTGCTTGAGCATGCTTTGGCTGGTGAGTTTGTTGCCAGCAAAGCAATTCACGCTGATAATGTTGCACCTTCGCTATATGGTGGTATTATTTTAATCCGTGGATATGAACCAATTGATATTATTAAAATCAATACTCCAAAGGATTTATTCTGTACAATTATTTATCCAGATATTGAGATTAAAACAAGTGAAGCCCGCGCTATTCTTCCAAAGGAAGTTCCAATGAAAAGTGTTGTTACTCAAACTGGCAATATCGCAGCATTAATTTATGGATTTGCAACAGAAAATTACTCACTTATATCCAGATCTCTGAAAGATGTAATTGTAGAACCATATCGTTCAAAATTGATAACTGGTTATGATGAAATTAAACAAGCCGCATTGGAAGCAGGAGCTTTAGGTTGTAGCATTTCTGGTTCAGGTCCATCTATGTTTGCGTTATCAAATTCAGAAGAAATTGCTAATAAAATTGCATTAGAAACAAAGAGAGTTGTTACTAATATTGGATTGGCTAGTGTAACCTATGTTTCTGAAGTAAATCAATTAGGACCGAAGATATTAGATTAGCTGTCATTCCGGTAATTTTTTAGCCGGAATCTTAAGAAATTGAGGAGATTCCCACTAGAAGCATGTGGTAATGACAATGTCTAATTAATTTATACACATATAAAGAAATAAATGAAATATTACAGTACAAATAACAAAAAACTAAATGTTTCTTTTCAAGAAGCTGTAATGAAAGGACTTTCACCAGATGGTGGACTTTTCATGCCAGAATTTATTCCTCAATTAGAAGATTCATTTATTAATTCTCTTTCAAAATACTCTATACGAGAAATTGGATTAGAAGTTGCAAAGAAATTTATTGGTGATGAAATTCCACTAAATGTTTTGAAAAACATTATTGATGATGCAATTAATTTTGATGCTCCGCTGGTTAAACTTGATGATAAGATATCAGTTCTCGAATTATTCCATGGACCAACTTTAGCTTTCAAAGATTTTGGTGCAAGATTTATGGCACGCACAATGGGGTATTTCATACGAAATTCGAATGAAGAAATTAATATTTTAGTTGCAACTTCTGGCGATACTGGCAGCGCTGTCGCGTCTGGATTTTATGGAGTTGAAGGAATAAATGTCTATCTACTTTATCCAAGTGGAAAAGTGAGTGAAATTCAAGAAAAACAATTAACAACATTTGATAAAAATATTACTGCTATTGAAATTGAAGGAACGTTTGACGACTGCCAAAAACTTGTAAAAACAGCTTTTCTGGATGATGAAATAAATTTAAAAATGAAATTATCATCCGCAAATTCAATAAATATTGCACGTTTAATTCCACAATCATTTTACTATTTTAACGCATACAAACAGATTACTGAAAAAAACAAAGAAATCATTTTTTCAATTCCATCTGGTAATCTTGGAAATTTAACAGCAGGTTTGATGGCAAAAAAAATGGGATTGCCAATTTCAAAATATATTGGTGCAACAAATTCTAATTCCATTTTTACAGAATTCATTCAAAGTGGAAAGTATGAACCGCGACCATCTGTTAAAACTATATCAAATGCAATGGATGTTGGTGCACCAAGTAATCTTGCCAGAATTGAGTCACTTTATGATGAGCATTTGGTTATTTTAAAAGATATTGCATCAAATACACACAACGATATGCAGACTATTGATAAGATGAGGGAGATTTATCAAAAATATAATTACACAATTGATCCTCATGGAGCAGTGGGTTTACTTGCATTAGAGCAATATGTAGCAGAAGAAAAACTAGACAATTATTGCGGAGTTGTTTTTGAAACAGCTCATCCAGCTAAATTTAAAGATGTTGTTGATGGAGTGTTGAATACTGATATTGAAATTCCAGAAGAATTGCAAAATTCTATTAATAAAGAGAAAAAGAGTATTTTACTTTCTAGTGAATATGAGGTATTTAAAGAATATTTGTTGGGAATTTAGTCTGCAATTGTAGATAGTCATTGCAACTAACGTTTTTAGTGAAGCTCTGCAAGAATTACTTTAGGTCAATCTTACAAGAGTTGCAATTCTTGTAAGATGGTTACGTCGTTCAAAAAGCGAACTCCTCACAAAGACTGACTTTACTTTGAATCCAGTGGTAATAATTATCAATTAAAATAAATTACTAATAATTTTATATGCTCCAACATAAGTTCCAATAGCACTTCCAATTCCACTTAAAAGAAAAACTAATAATATTTTCAGCAATCTATTTTCCCACCATTTTTTCCAGTGAGAAACATCTTCTGTTACAGATTCAAATTCCTTTACTTTTGGTGGTTGATAGTAAGCTTGAACGAAAGCTGCAACATATCCAGCACCTATTACTGGTGTTAAGCTTGTTATCGGGGCTCCTAAAAATGCTGAAAGAATTGTTAAAGGATGGCCAAGAGCTAAAAGAGCACCAAAAGCACTTGGAATTCCATTAGCTAAAATCCAAAATATTACATTATCACCAGCAACATCAGCTCCTTTTGTAAAACCAATGTAAAATAAGGAAGCAATAATAATTGTTGGAATTCCATAACCAATTATTTTAATAGCTTTTGAAGGGGAGGGAATTACTTCAATTTCTGATAAATCTTGTTCAAGATTTGATTCAAGTGCTTTAATAATTCCATTTACATGTCCAGCACCAACAACGGAAACAATTTTAGTACCATTTGCTTCCTTCATTTTTTGAGTTAAATAACTATCTCGTTCATCAATTAATACTTTTTTGAGCACTGGCATTTGCTTTCCCATTTCTGCCATCATTTCATTTAAAACGTCTTTTTGTTTTATTTCATCAAGTTTTTCTTCGCTAATTTCTTCTTGCTCAAATACTGATGCTAAACCGACAGTCATTAATTTAGTTTTTTGCCAAAAACTCATCGAGTTCCAAGCACGTTTTAAAGTAATTCTTACATCTCTATCAACCAACTCGATTGGTATATTAAATTCCTTAGCAACTTTAGTAGCTTCAAGTAGCTCAACTCCAGGTTTTACACCAAGTTTTTCACCAAGTTTTTTTTGATATGAAGCTAATAAAATATTTATAAAAAGCGTACTTAGTTGTTTTTGCTTAATTAATTGTTTTAAGTCCAGTTCTTCCCAACGTTTACTTTCTGATAAAGCCTTATACCGTTGTGGATCAAGCTCAACACAAACCACATCGGGTTTTTCGTTGGATATAACTTCGCGGACTAAATCAGCAGAATTTTGTGAAATATGAGCCGTTCCAATTATAAAAAACTCTTTTCCATTAATCTTTAAATAGTGTACGTCTGATGAATATTTTGTTTGTGCAGCTGGTGTGTTTTCCATTTAGATAGGTACCTTGTGATTAAAATGCTCCAATTTATTACAATTGGAGCATTTGTAATAATTATTTGTTTTTCTTTTCAAATTTCCAATTTTCATAATAGTCAAAGTTAACAATTGCATTTAGCTCTTTTAACTCTTTATTTTTATCATTTAGAATTGTCTTAATAATATCGCCAGTAGATAATATTCCAATTATTTTGCCTTCTTTTTCAATAAATAAATGTCTAATTCTTTTACCAAGCATTATATCTTGTAAAGCAAATACAGAATTGTTGTGTTGCGCTGTTTTTAATTCAGTTGACATAACATCTTTAATTTTAGACGTTTTAGAAAAGAAGCCTTCGGTAACAACGTTAAGCATTAAATCTCTTTCTGTCCAAATTCCAACATAGTTTTCATTATCTTTAATTGCAATTGCACCAATTTTCTTTTCCAACATTATTTTTAAAGCATCAGCAACAGTTGCATCTGGAGAAGTAGAAATAATATCATAACTTTTTTCATTTATTATATCTTCTGCTGTATACATATATACTCCTAAAAATTTGAGAAAAATATAACTTATCTTAATAAATATGATTTATAAGGATGTGTAAGATATAGCATTTATTTAATAAATGCTATATCATGTATAAATTAAATATCTCCATTAATCTAAAAGCGAATTTGGGTCTAAATTATGAGATTCAATATCCTTGAAATATGCTGCGGTTCCTACTTTAATTTCCCAAGTTGCATCTTCATCACACACAATTAAGCCTTTAGGATGAGTTTGAAGAGCGCTAACAGTCCACATATGATTTACACCTTCTTCAATAACTTTTGCCAAAGCGCGTGCTTTATTGTGCCCACAAATAATAATTAAAACTTCTTTTGCATCTAGAACTGTTTTTACTCCAACTGTAAGTGCTGTTTTAGGCACTTTTGAAATATCATTATTAAAAAATCTTGAGTTAGCAATAATTGTATCTTGAGTTAAAGTTTTTACTCTTGTAAGTGAAGAAAGGGAAGATCCAGGTTCATTAAAAGCAATGTGACCATCTGGACCAATTCCACCTATAAATAAATGAATTCCACCAAGTTTTTTGATCTTCTTTTCATAGTTTTCGCATTCTTTTTCTAGATTTTTAGCGTTTCCATTTAAAATATTGATATTACTTTTTTGTATATCAATATGATTAAAAAAGTTATGATACATAAAAGAGTGGTAGCTTTCGGGATGCTCCTCTGGAATTCCAACATATTCGTCCATATTGAAGGTAACAACATTTTTAAATGAGACAACACCCTTTTTATAAAGTTTAATTAGCTCCTCATACATCCCAATTGGCGAAGAGCCTGTTGGAAGTCCTAAAATAAAAGGATTTTTAGCAGTTGGTTTAAACTCAATAATTCGATTTGCAATGTAGTTTGCAGCCCATTTGGATACATTTCCATAATTGGGTTGGATAATTAATCTCATGTTAACTCCGATTATTTGTTTTAGTGTATTTTTGTAATATCATTATTCTGTATACTAATACATTTTTAATCAATGTTTTTATTGATTATTTAGCTTCTTTATTTTGGGAAACCTAGCTTGCGCCTTTCATTAACTGTTAAATCAAAAACTTTTTTAAAAAGTTCTTTATCAATCTCTGTTAAATTAACGTTTCTTCTTTGCATAACTCTTTCAGCAACCTCAATACTTCTATCAATATCATAAGTCGTTAATGCTTCAGAACCTCCCCACGAAAATGAAGGTAAATATTTTGGAGGAAATGTACCACCAAAAACATTACTTGAAACTCCCACAACAGCACCTGTATTAAAAGAAGTATTTATTGCAGATTTAGAATGATCGCCCATTGTAAGACCCACAAACTGCCTACCACTTTCAATAATTTCATTATTAATTTGAACTTTTATGGTTCCATAGTTGTTTTTTAGATCGCTATTAGTGGTTCCAGCTCCCAAGTTAACCCAAGAACCTAAATATGAATTACCTAAAAAACCATAATGTTGTTTGTTAGAATAACCATGAATTATTGTATTCTCAATTTCTCCACCAACTTTACAAACTTTTCCAACGCTTGTATTGTGATATATTGTTGCACTCATTTTTATAATTGAATTTTGACCAATAAATGCTGGACCTTGAATAGAAGCATTATGCATAATTTGGGTATTTTCTCCAATAAAAATTGGACCATCTTCTGCATCTAAAATTACTCCTGGTTTTAGTGTTACATTTTTACTAATAAAAATATTATCTGGATTAAGAAAATGTACTTCTGGATAATTTTCTATTTGATTATGATTCGAATATGTAAGTTTTTTGTAATCATTGATAAGTTCTTCTTCATTATATTTTATTAAATCCCAAGGATATTCAATAATTCGAACGTCAATTTCTCTTTTTTGTAACTTAGGGAAGTCCGCTATATTAAGAACATCTTTCAATGATTTATTTAATGAATGTAAATTTTTACCGCTGAGGCGAGCTCCGATAAAAGTAGATCCAGAAATGAATAATTCGTCCTTCCCTTCAAATGGAATAATTTTATTAAAGTCATCATCAACCAAAATACGCCCATTAATAAATAATGTGTATTCTGATTTTACATGATTAACAATTTCCTCTGGATGATTCTGTTTTATTAAATTCCTTAAATATCCTCTTGTGTTTAATTCAACTTTTATATTGGGATAATTACGTCTAATCTTACGATGCAGAGATAATATTCCGCAACGTAAATTGTAAACAGGTCTAAAAAATGTAAGAGGTTGTAATTGTTGATATTTTTCATCTTCAAAAATGCATATACTTTTCAATTTAGTTCCTTATTTTATGTAATAATTAATGAAACACATTAAATATAGTAGATTTTTTAAATTAAAAGTTTTAATAATTTATCAGTTACCAAATTGGTTTTTTCAATTTCCTCTTTTAGTTGTATAGTGAAATTGTTTTCTTGATATGAACCTCTAACATATTTAAAATCTAAATCTCTTGTTTCTTCATCTCCATCAATTCCATAACTGATCTTGCTATTGATATCAAATTCCTTTTCAGCATCATTTAAAATCATGTTCAAAAGTTTTAATTTGCTTACACTCCATTCTTTCAAGACAGTGACTAATACTTCGTTTGAAATTTCAGAATCCGGAGTATATTTTTCTTTTAATAGTAAGGAAAACCAGTCCCAAGCATATGAATAATATGAAATATTAATTTTTTCAAACTCATCATTTAGTTGTGAAATAGACTTAATATCCTCATTTATTAAGGCTTTCCTAACACCTTTCCAATCAGATTCTGAAAGATACAAACCACCAAGGTCTAACCATTTTTCTCTAAATTTTGATATGTTTTTATTATTTAACTCTCTTTTAATTTCTATAATTGAATTTTCATCTGCATTATCAAGTTTTCTAATAAGATGTTCTCCAATACCAACTTTAATTCCTAAATCGTAATATTTTTTGCAAGTTTTTAGTAACAATCTCGCAATATGCAATCCCTTGTATTTCACATATTCTTTTTCTTTGGAAGTTTCGTTATAAAAATTATCTAAGATATTAAAAGCATTTTCCATTTTCCCAACGATATATGGGGAATAAAAATCGAAATTGATCTTATCTAATTTTATTTTGGATTTTCGTTTATCTCTTTTTGCCCATTTTTCTGTATCTCTCTTAGTCCCAACAGTAAAAAGATTCATAGCTGGAGTTAAAACACTTTTTCCATTTTCTTCAGTAATATATGAGAAAGGGAAGTCAGAGGCATCAAAATTATTGAAATGTTTTCCAATTACAACAGAAAAAGGACCAACTCTACTTGGAAGAAGCATATATGACATTGAACCAGTTTTAGCACCTCGCTCTAAAACACCCTGATGCACAGGTCCCAGCTTATACATATGATTACTCTGGTTAGTGCCACTTCCTGCATTATAAAATGAAAAATATGATGCAATTAATAATGTTGATTTGTGATGCGTAACAGTATAAGGACCTGCAAAAATACTACAAGCTTCACCATGATAGCCTTCACAATTAGCAAAAAAAGCAGAATTTTCGGCTGAGAATTGTTTTCCTAGCTTTGTACTTTCACCAACAAAGCAATTTTCTAAATTAACGGATGTATCAACTGTTGCACCAGATAGGATAATAAAATTATCGGCAACAACATTTGCTCCAATGTAGGTATGAGAATCTTCGTTACAAATAATACTTCCATTTTTTAATGAAGTAGCATTACAAATAATTGCTCCATCAGCGATATTTACATTTATAATCTCTTTAACATTAGAAATCCTAACATTATTTCCAATCATTCCAATATCTGATAAATGGATTTTTCGCTCAATATCACAAATTTTTTTAAGAGAATTTTGTAAATCTTCATCATTTCTATAATTAACCAAAACATAAGCAAGTTGTGATGATAAGTTTGGTAAAAGAGGTATTTCTCTTCCTCCACCTTCATTTAGAATTTCAATATTTTTACCTACACCAAAACTATTTAATTCTGACACAATTATATTATTAACATTTTCAATTATTGTGTTTTCACCAATTGTGTAATTTGATAACGTAGCAACATTAGATATATAAATATTATCATTTATTTGGCAATTTATAATAGTAGAATTATAAATTCCTGAAGTTTTTTTGATATTATTATGAGCGGAAATTGTGTCTGACAGAATCCCAATTTTAACGTTTCCACTAAAATTAACACAAATAATATTGGTTGGTTCAAACTTTTCTTTAACTTTAATATTATTCCAATTATCACATTGGCATCTGTTTTTGAGTAAAATATTAATTTCTTTTTCCGTGAGATTTCTATATTCCATTATTATCCTTCCAGTTTTTTCTAAAGCATAATTTTTGCATCTGCGATATAACATCCCTTATTGATATCTAACAAAATTAAAGGGTTTATGTCTAACTCTTTTATTTGTGGCAAATCAATTGCAAGTTCAGATAACTTCGACAAACAATAGTATAAAGATTCAACATCTCTCAAATTTTTTCCTCTGGCTCCAAAAAGTAATTTTGATGATTTAGTATTTAAAATCATGGATTTAATATCGTGTAAAGACAGTGGGGCAACTCTAAAACTAACGTCTCTAAATACTTCAACAAAAACTCCACCAAGTCCATACATAATTACTGGACCGAAAGAATTATCGCGTTTTATTCCCAAAATTACTTCCTCACCTTTAGGAATCATTTTCCGAACAAGAATTCCCTTTATTTTTGCTTCAGGAGCAAGTTGCATAACATTTTCAATTATTGATGAATAACCTTGAATAACTTCTTCCCGTGATTGAATGTCTAACACAATTCCATTTACATCAAATTTATGTACAATATCGTCAGATACAATTTTTAAAACTATGGGAAAACCAATCTTTTCAGCAAAGCTAACCGCTTCTTCTGCAGAACTAGCAACAAAACTTTCTAACACTGGCAGATTATAACAACTTAAAAGTTGATTAGTTTTATCTTCTGTGAGGTAACTTTTCTTTTCTTCTAATGCTTCACTCAAGATACTTTTAGCCATTTCAACGTTATTTTGAGTCTTATCTAAATTATATACAGCTCCATTTCTATTTAAATTTTGTCCAAAATTAAAAACTGAATTAAATGATTTACTCATTGATTCGGGTAGTGTATAATTGGGTATGTTATTTTTTTCAAGAATCCTAATTCCTGCTGCTACATCAGTAGCTCCCATAAAGGAAGTATAAATTGGTTTGGAATTATTTTTACTAACATCTACAATTTCTTGAGCAATTATTTCAATTTCGGTCATGGATTGTGGCGTAAGAATAACAAATACAGCATCAACATTATCATCTTTCAATGATTCAGTTACAACGAGATTGTATCTATCAGCTTTTGCATCACCTATAACATCTACTGGATTTTTGATATTTGCAGTTTTAGGAAGGACTTTACTAAATATTGCAGTTGTTTCTTCAGAAAATTTAGCTAATTTTAGCCCATCTTTGATAAGTGCATCCGTAGTTAAAACTCCTGGACCACCAGCATTAGTAATAATGGATACTCTGTTATTTTTAGGAATTGGTTGATATGCAAATGCAATTGCTGTATCAAACATTTCCAAAATATCATTGCATCTTATAATTCCAGCTTGTTCAAAAGCTGCATTACAAATTTCATCACTTCCAGCTAAACTACCAGTATGCGAAGCTGCTGCCGCTGCTCCTTCATTTGTTCTTCCAGCTTTTATAGCTAAGATTGGTTTACCAGTTTTGGAAATTATATCTTTTGCACAATCCATCAATGCTTTACCATCGCTAATTTCTTCAAGATAAAGCAGAATTACTTTTGTTTTTGGATCATCGGCTAAATAATAAAGCAAATCAATTTCACTTATATCTGCTTTATTGCCAAAACTCACAAATTTTGAAAATCCAATATTTTTTGACTGGGCGTAATCCAAGACAGCAGTGCATAAAGCTCCACTTTGAGAAAGAAACCCGATATTTCCTTCAGAAGGCATCTTTCTAGCAAACGAAGCATTAAGGTTAACCTTTGGATCAGTATTTATTACTCCTAAACAATTTGGGCCAATAAAAGATATTCCATATTTATCAGCTATTTCCTTAATTTGTTTTTCTCTTTCTAGACCAACTGAACCAACTTCTTTAAAGCCTGCTGAAATAATTATAGCTGCTTTTATACCTTTTTGTCCAAGTTGCTCGAGAACTAAATTGCAAACTGAACTTGGAAACACAACAATTGCTAAATCCACTGGTAATTCAATATCAATTACATATTTATATGCCTTGATGTTTAATATGCTTGTTTCTTTTGGACTAACGGGATATATAATTCCTTTATAATTTGAAATGAGAATACTTTTAACAATATCGTATGGAACAGTACCTTCTACATTATTTGCCCCAATTATTGCGATAGATTTAGGATAGAAAACACTTTTAAAATTGTTTTTGTGGATATCACTTTTACTCACAATTACTACCTCATAAATGTTAGTTCAAATATTCTTGAATAAAATCGACAGCATCTGATACTGTTTGGACATTTAAGGCTTTATTTTCGTCCAATTCAATATCAAATTCCTCTTCAAATGCTGCAACAAGTAAAACACTTTGAAGAGAGTCAGCTCCTAAATCAAAAATAAAATTTGCATCATTAGAAATTGATTCTTGGTCAATTTTTAAAACTTTTGCAATACTATCTTTTACTCTTTTTCTAACTTCGGTAGTTTCCATAGATATTATCCTCATGTTTATTTTAAGAAAGTGGTATTTGTAGTTTAAAAGCAAAATAAATTAATAATCTAATTCATAAATTTGAAAATCTACTAAATATTAAATGCATAAATGAGCATGTAACTGTCTTAGATGAACAATCTTTTTCTGATGTGGTTTTCCTCCATGTATAAAGTTTATTAGTTAAATAAGTGTCTTTTGTAAATTCAAAGCCATAATTTGTGATTACTAAACAACAAGATAAACGAACAAAAATATTCTATTAAAATATAGATTAATTAATAATAATATGCTTTAAATTAAAAGTTATATTTAATATTAATCGTTTTATACTATAATAATTCTTTTATTTATAATAAAAATTGAATATGACCTATTAAACTAAATAGTAGTTTATCTGTTTGTTTAATTATTCGAAAGGATTTTATTTGTGGTATAAATGACAAAACATTTAGATAATTCAAAATTATCATTTGTTTTAGTATTCAAAAAAAAAATAATTTAACAAAAAAGCCCAATAATAATTGGGCTTTTTTATGCTTTTGATAATAATTATTCAATTGCCTTTTTTAATTTTTTTAAAGCAAAGAGAACCATTAATGAAGCCATTCCTGCAAAGAAAATAAGGATTAGGAAAAACTGCCATAATTCCCATTGTTGATAATATCTTCCAACAAATCCTGCAAGATAATTACCAATTGCGGTAGCACCAAACCAACCGCCCATTAATAAACCTTTCATTTTTGGGGGAGCAACTTTTGAAACAAATGAAAGTCCCATTGGACTTAAATTGAGTTCTGCAATAGTTAGAGCAAAATAAGTTGAAATTAGGAAGAATGGAGAAACGGTAATAGCAGACTGACCACCATTAAGTGAGTAAACAGGAGCTAATCCTATTGCTGCAACTAACATTATTACATAGGCTAATGCAGTAATTAACATACCAATTCCAATCTTTGCTGGTGAAGAAGGTTCTAAACCACGTTTATTTAAGTATGCAAATATTCCTACAACAACTGGAGTCATTAGAACAATAAACATTGGATTGAAGACTTGAAATTGTTCTGGTGAAATGTTTCCCATTTCAGGAAGTGTATTAATTTTATAAATTAGGGTAGCAACACCAACAATAGCAAAGCCTGCACCAATTGATTTACTTTTGGAAGAAGAAGATTTTTTTAATGCAACAGTAGTTCCAAGAATAATAAAAAGAATTGCATGCAATCCTATAACATCAAAAAGAAGGAATAGAAATTTGCCAACCTCTGGGTCTGTGTAGTCTCGTGCAAAAAGTGAAAGTGCTGCACCATTTTGGTGAAAAGCCATCCAAAAGAAAATAACAATTGCAAAAATAGTTAGCAACGCAAAAACTCTGCTTCTTTCTTGTTCTTTTGTTAAAACTAAATCTTTTTCATCATTTGTGACATGTTTAGATTGGTAATCAGCGTCTTTATAATATTTTTTGAAAGTTGTAAAAATTATTAGAGAAATGACCATTCCAGCTGCAGCAACAGCAAAACCGGCATTATATCCTTGTGCTAAAGTTGCGCCATAATTTTCTACAAAAAAGTTTTTTATTCCAACTGCTGCAAAAGGGGCATAAAATGCACCAATGTTTATACCCATATAAAATATGTTAAATCCAGAATCTTTTAAAGATAATTGCGAATGGCTGTATAAATTACCTACAAGAACAGAAATATTTGCTTTAAATAAACCATTTCCAATAGCAACTACTGCTAAAGCAGCAAACAATAAATATGGTTCTGATGTAGGAATTGCCATCATTGAATATCCAATTCCCATAGTAATTGCCCCGAGTATAATAGTTTTTCCATATCCGAGAACATTATCTGCAATCCATCCGCCAATAATTGGAGTAAAATAAACTCCGGCTAAAAATATTCCATAGATATTTGTAACAGTAGCAGAATCCCATCCGAAACTTTCTTGTAAATAGAAAACAAATATTGCTATCATTGTGTAGAAACCGAATCTTTCCCACATTTCAGTAAAGAAGAGTACAGGTAACCCCTTCGGGTGATTTTTGAACATATTTTCTCCTAATTTGTATTTAGAATTAAAATCTAATGAAAAAGATAAAATCCTTTCATTTAAAAGTATCATAGCAAGATAGGGATAAGTTTTTAAAAATTAAAATAATTGAGCTAAAAATTAATCTATTTGTTATAACTCTTTAAAAATGTCAGTAAATAGGCATCTTTGCATTCATCCAAGTGGAATTTAATAACTCCAAAACCAATTACAAATTACGATGTTCTCAAATCTGCAAAAAACAAAGGTCTTATATTGATAATTACTCATCCAGATATGTATCTCATTGAATTATTGGCTGATTAATATTTCCCAAATATTTAACTTTGTTAGTTATTCCAGCAAGTTATTCTTATTTTTCCGAAAAACCGAAGGATATTAGTAATGTTGTATCAAGTGAAACTGAGCAAAAAATGATTATTAAATGAATTTATTTGTAAATTGATTTTCAAAAAAATGAATAAGAAGATTAAAAAGGTATAAGGTTAGCGATGAGAGTAGTTAAATGTTTTCAACTTTTAATTCTATTAGTACCCTTAAATATATTTTCTCAAACAACTGGTAAAATTTCTGGAAGAGTAATTGATTTAACAAATAATAAGCCTTTTGAAGGATGTAATATAAAAGTAAGTCATTATATTGGGGGTTTGGCTGATGCTGATGGTCATTTTTTAATTGAAAATATTCCATTTGGATATTATAATATTGAAGCCAGTTATTTTGACCATAAAAGTGTAATTTATGATTCTATATTGATTGGGAAAGAGAATATTATTCTAAATTTTTCTCTGGAATTTGATAGTTCTATGATTCAACCATACATTGTAGAAAACCATGCATATTTAAAAGAAGGATTTAGTTTTTGGTGGAAAATAAAAATGGGAAACTACTTTTTGCAAATTCCAACAAGGATTGATTTTAATGCAAAATATTTAAAAGAGGAATTATACAATAATTACAAATTTCTGATAGATTCTCTAAAACTTAAATATCCAGAATTCTATAATGACGTTTGGAATAATTTGGAAAATGAAATTAACTTGCGTAAAAAGTTTAAAGAAGAAAATGACCCGCGACTTGAATCTAAAAATTTTACCGATGAGGACCTCAATAGTTTTATTGAATTATTTGAAAAAGGAATTATTACATTTAATATTCCTACTTATAGTAAACCAATTCCATTTGAACATGATTCTATTTATAGTTTTATTGGTGAAGTCCGTGTAGGGAAGCCCTCTAGGATAGGTTTATTTATTAGTAAAAAAGATGATTTGTATTTTGCTGGTGTAACAGATTGGAATACAAATTCACCAAATATCCCTTTAGTATTTCCAATTCAGTTTAAGGAGTCGCAGGTTCTTAAAGAACACTATAATAGAATTGCTGGTGAATTAAAAACTAACTTAGAAATTGAATTTAGATATGGAAACGATTCTGTTTTGATGTCACAATGTGATCAAAAGCAACTTGGAAACTGGACAATTTATCAAGGGCTTGCAAGGAGGTTGGATTTTGTTGAAGGTATGCATGTAATGGACTATTCATTCAATGGTACTTCATTTACTATTGTTAGAAATTAACGATTATTTTTGGTTTAAAATAAAAAAGTCCTTGCTAATCAAGGACTTAAAAGAATTTTGTACCGAAGGCCGGGCTCGAACCGGCACTTGGTTGCCCAAACTGGATTTTGAATCCAGCGCGTCTACCAATTCCGCCACTCCGGCAACAAAAATTTGAAGTCGAAACTTAATAAAGTAGAATGTGATTTACAAGAAGGATTAATTCGAATGTGAATTTCAAATGTTTATTTTACTATGGCTTAATTGTAATCAAAATATTCTGTACGTGGTACATTTATTCATAAAATCAATTCTCTCATATTTTGAACGATTTAATTATATTTCATAAATGTATTTTGAAAAAATAGGATTTCACTTTTTGAATAAAATTAACAACTTAATCAGACAGTTTCATTTAACTAAAAATGAAATTTACTTTATTATTGGAGTTTGGAGTTTCGTATTTGGGTTTTTGTTATTTGCTTTTTTAGGACCTAACTACTATGATGTGAAATCTCCTCATAAATTTAATGTAAAACCAGGTGATTCATTTTCCAAAATTGTGAATAATCTTTATAATGAAAAAATAATTCCAAATTCAACAAATATGAAAATAGCAGCATTTATTTATGGAGCTGAAAATAAAATAAAGGCAGGCAAATATTTAATAAAAAATGGTTTAAACTATTTTCAATTGCTTGATTTGTTTGTAAAAGGGACATCAGGTTTGCAAACGCTTGTAACCATTCCAGAAGGAATTTGGCAATACAAATTAGCTGAATTACTCGAAGAAAAACTAGGTATAAGCAGTAAGGAATTTATGGCTTTAAGCAATAGAAAATCATTTCTAAATTCGTGTAATATTATTTCCAATAGTTTGGAAGGTTATTTATTACCAAATACATATTATTTCTATGAAAATAGCTCTGAAATTGATGTAATTAAGAAACTGAAATTAGAAATGGATAAAATATTTGAAAGTGATTCTGTAATTACACAAATGGCTAAGTTGGAAATGACAAAAAATGAAATTCTTACATTAGCATCAATTATTGAAGGGGAATCAAATAAAGTTTCTGAATTTAAACTTATTTCGGGAGTTTACTATAATCGTTTAAGAAAAGGAATTAGATTACAAGCTGATCCTACAATTCAATATTTGAAAAGAACTAAACGCAGCAACAACAAAGTTTATTTTAAAGATCTGGAAATAGATTCCCCATACAATACATATTTAAATGCAGGTTTGCCCCCAAGCCCAATTAATAATCCTGGAAAAAGTGCAGTTTTAGCAGCAATATTTCCAGATAAAACAGACTATATATTTTTTGTTGCTGATGGAACAGGCGGTCATAAATTTTCTAGTAAACTCAGTGAGCACAATTTTAATGTGCAAGCATACAGACGGTGGAGGAATTCTCAATGAAACAAATATCTAAATATTTATTGATTTTAACTATTGGGGTAGCTCTAATTAAGTGTGCAAATCAGCAAACACCTCCAGGCGGGCCAAAGGACACTATTCCACCAAAAATTATTAATGTATTTCCTGCAAATGGAACTTTAAATTTTACTGAGGATTATTTAGAAATAGATTTTTCTGAATATGTTGAAAAACTTTCTTTATTAGATGCTCTTTTTATTTCACCAGAAATTAAAAATTTGGATTATAGTTGGACTGGAACTTCTGTTAAAATTACTTTTGATGATACTCTTCTTGTAAACACTACCTACACAGTTTCAATAGGTTCAAATATCAAAGATTTAAATAATCAAAATCAGATGGAAGAAGCTGTTAATTTTTCTTTTTCTACTGGAAATAAAATTGATGTTGGAAAAATTAGCGGTAAAATATTTGATGATAAGTTAACGGGAACAATGGTCTTTGCTTATATGAAAGCCGATTCATTTGCTAATCCAATATCTGAAAAGTCGCATAATATAACTCAAGTTGGTGAAAATGGCGAGTTTCAATTATTGGGATTAAAAAATGGCGATTACAGATTGTTTGCGGTAAAAGATGAGAATGGAAATCGTCTTTATAATATTGGAGATGATGCTTATGGTGTGACTTCAAAAATAATTAAAATTAGTGATTCACTAAATTCTATTGATGGTATTAATTTCAAATTATCTAGAGAAGATACACTTGCGCCTTTTATATCTAATGTTACCATGACAGATAAAAACCATCTCTCTGTTGAATATTCTGAGTATTTAGATTCTTTACAATTAAGTAATTCCAATTTTTACGTTTATGATTCAACGAATAATTATAGAAAAAATATAAAGTATTTATACCAGGGTAATAAAAGCAAGCACGAATATTTTTTAGCTTTTGAAGATACTCTATATTCCAATGCTAGAAATTATCTTGTTGTTGAAAATATTTATGACAAATATTTAAACATTATGAAATATGAAACCTATGAATTTGTAATAAATGAAAAGCCTGATACTGTTGCTCCAAAGATTAAAAACATTTCAACACCATTTGAAAAAGATAAAATTGATTATCTTAATCCAAGTTTTACATTAAATTATAGTGATGCTATTAGTCTTTCTCAACTAGAGAAGGCTTTCTTACTTGATAAATATAAGTGGGAAATTAAGAAGTATAATGATGCTTCTTTTCTAGTGAATATTTTGAACAATCTTGAAACAAATGAAAAAATTGAATTTAAGATAAATCAAAAAATAATTATAGATGCTGCAGGAAATAGTTATGATAGCCTTGAAAATTATACACTTGAAACGTTAAGTGGAAGAGAATTTTCTGGAATGTCTGGAAAAATTGATCCAATTGACAGCTTGTTAAATATTATTGTTGCAATAGAGAACACTGAGAATAAAGAAATTAAATATTTTACAAAGGCTAAAGTTGACAAAACTTATAGCTTTGAAAGAATATTACCCGGTAAATATACAGTTTGGATGTTTGATGATTTGAATGAAGATGGAAAGTACAATTATGGGAAAATAAATCCATTTGTACTTTCCGAAGATTTTATCGTTTATCCAGATACTCTAAATTTAAGAGCGCGTTGGCCAGTTGGAGACGTTAACTTAAAATTTCAAAAATAGTTTTTTCGTTAATTATATAAATAGTATTTTTTAGAAAGTAATTTAAATGGTTCAATATCTTTATTTAGGTAACTTTCTACATCAGATACTTTAAAATTCTTTGAAAATATACTTCTAATTTGGTCTGTACCCATTGCTTTATCAAAAGCTCTAATATGATTTGCTTTAGATTTCTCAAAAATATTGTAATCAGGATACATTTGTGATAATTCTTGAAGAACATAAAGCTGTGTTTTCATTAGTTCAATTTTATTAAAATCAGTAATAAAAACTTCAACACCTGTTATTTGTTCATCTTTACCAAACGCATAGTATGGTTTATATGAAATTGGCATAAATAGAATACCAGGAAGTTGTAAATTATTTAATCGTTTTGCTAATTCAATTCCATCAACTCCTTTGTAAGCAAAGGTTTGAAAGGGAAGTGTATAACCAACACCAATAGATATAACATCTCTAAGCTCACCAACAATTCCAGACATTACATAAAATGCTGGAGAATCTTTGTGAGGAACATGTGGGGAAGTTGGCACCCAATTTAATCCAGTATCTTCAAAAGAATAATTTCTTTTCCAACCATCCATTTTAACTACTGTTAATTTACACTTGGCATTGTTTTCAAGCATTCCCTCATTGTTTAACATATTTGCTAATTCACCAACAGTTAAAGCATAAACGTATGGAATAGGAAACTGACTAATAAATGAAAAATAACCATCTTCAACAATATTCCCTTCAACTTTTTCACCACCTAATGGATTAGGTCTATCAAGTACAATCACTTCCTTATTTGCTTCGGCAGCAGCTTCCATTATTTTACCAAGACTGCTTATAAATGTATATGAGCGGCATCCTATATCTTGTATATCATAAACTAGAACATCAATATTTTCAAGAACTTCTGGGGATGGTTTTCGATTTTTACCATATAATGAATAAACTGGTATTCCAGTTGATTTATCTATATAATCACTAATATTATCGCCACCTTCAACATCACCTCTAATTCCATGTTCAGGTCCAAATAATGCAACTAGCTTAAAACCTTTACCAGCATTGAGAATGTCAATTGTAGAATTAAGTTTACTATCAACCCCTGATGCGTTTGTAATTAGTCCAACTCTTTTATCCTTAAGGATTTCAAAATTACTTTCAGCTAAAATTTCAACTCCAAGTTTTACTTTTGGTGTTTTAGCAAAAATCATTTGTGTAAATAAAAATGCCAAGAATGTAATAATCACATATTTGAATAAATTGTTATACTTCATAAATAACCTCGCCATTTTTTATTGTCATTACGTTTAAATTTTTTCCAACATTATAAACTATTTCTGAATAATCATTTGCTTTGAATACAGAAAAATCTGCATTCTTTCCTATCTCTAGACTTCCAACAGAATTAGAAATATCAAGTGCTTTAGCAGAATTAATAGTAATTGCTGAAATAATTTCTTCAATTGTCATTTGCATTTTGATGGCTGCAAGAGACATTATTAATTGAAAATTTGATATATGTGATGAACCAGGATTATAGTCTGTAGCAAGCGCAACAATTGTATTTGAGTCAATTAATTTTCGTGCTGGTGCATAATCATAATTTAGAAAAAAGGAGACTCCAGGTAAAAGCACTGCGGTAGTATTGCTTTCAGCAATTAAATCAATTTGCTCTTCTCTTAAAACTTCAAGATGGTCAACACTAGTAGCACCCATTTTAAGAGCAATTTCCAAGCCTCCAATGGAATTAAATTGCTCTGTATGAAGTTTCAATTTTAGTCCATTCTTTTTTGCAACATTAAATATTCGTTCTATCTGTTCGGCAGAGAAAGCAGTTGATTCGCAAAATGCATCGCAAAATTTAGCAAGATTATGATTAGCTATATAGGGAATAAGTTCATTATTAATTAAATCAATATATTTTTCATTATCGTTTATATATTCTGGAGGGAAAGTATGAGCTCCAAGAAATGTTGGGATAATATCAATTTTATAAATTTTATTTAATGCTTTTATAACTTGTAAAAGTTTTATTTCATCATAAAAACTTAAGCCATATCCACTCTTAATTTCAAGCGTTGTAATACCTTGCGAAATAAAATCATCAATTCTTGGTTTAACTATTTCCATTAATTCATCAAATGTAGAATTACGAACAGCATTCATTGTTTTTGTAATTCCACCACCACTCTTGGCAATATCTTCATAACTAATGCCCTGTAGTTTCAATTTAAATTCTTCAGAACGCGAGCCTGCAAAAGCTGTATGGGTATGGCATTCAATTAATCCTGGAAGCACTATCTTATTCTCCAAGTTAATTTCATTATGAAATTCTGATTCATTTATTCGTGAATTTTCAATAATATTTTTAATTATCCCATCTTCAATCAGTATTGAATGATTGAGAAGTACTCCAATATCATTCATTTCCTTCCCATGTTTAAAATTAGTTCCTTTTGTATTTACAGTAATTATTTGAGTTGGATTTCTTAAGAGAGTTATCATAAGTATATTATTGCTTCATTGTTAATAAATCATTTTGATAAAAAAACTAACATTAAAATGAATGAAACTCTTAATATCGAATATTTTTGATAGAGAGTCAATATTTTTGTATTTTTGTAGATTGTTTTCTGAAAAAAAGAAACAGAGGAAAAATGGCTCAAGTAAAAAGTTTAAAAATATTGTTCGTTACTTCCGAAGTAGTACCGTTCGTTAAAACGGGTGGTTTGGCAGATGTATCATCTGCATTACCTCAAAAGTTGCAGGAATTAGGTCATCAAGTAAGGATAGTTGTTCCTAAATATGGTTCTATTGATGAAAGAAAGTATAAAATACATGAAGTTGTTAGATTAAAGGATTTAACAACAACTATTGGAAAGAAAGAAGTTGTTTATTCACTTCGCTCATCTTTTTTAGTAGGAAGTAAAGCAAGAGTTCAGATTTATTTTCTTGATAATGAAGAATATTTCGGTAGCCGAAATAGTTTATATTACGATCCTCTTAAAGGTACGGAATATAAAGACAACGATGAAAGATTTATACTTCTATCAAAATCGGTATTTGAACTTATTGAAAAATTAGGTTGGGTTCCAGATGTTATCCATTTAAATGATTGGCAAACTGCATTAGTTCCAGCATTTCAAAAAACTATTTATAAGGATAATGAAGTTTTCCAAAACATTAAAACTCTTTTAACTATTCATAATATTGGTCAGCAAGGTGTTTTCCCTAAAACGTCATTTACTAAAACAGGACTACCAGAAGAATTTAATAATAATAAAGTTGCCTTATTTAATGATAAATTTAATTTCTTACGAACTGGTCTTAAGTTTGCTGATAAAATAAGTACTGTAAGTGAATCATATGCAAATGATATTTGTAATATCCCTGAAATAAGTCTTGGACTTGTGAAAGAAATTAATAGTAGAAAAGATGATTTATATGGCATTATCAATGGCATTGATACTCTTATTTGGAATCCAGAAAAAGATAAAAAAATAGCAAAAAAATTCTCAGCAGCTAATCTTAAAAACAAAATGAAAAACAAGGAAGAGTTAGCTGATAAATTTGACCTAAAATTTAATGCAGAAACTCCAATAATTGGAATGATTTCTAGATTAGAAGATAATAAAGGATTTGATTTATTTAAACAATCATTTAAACAAATTATGGCTTTGGATGTACAGCTTGTTCTTTTGGGTACTGGTGATAAAAAGTATCATAAGTTTTTTGAAGATGCAGAAATTAAATATGTTAATAAATTTGCATGCTATTTAGGATTTGATGATGTTTTAGCTCATCTAATTGAAGCAGGTTCTGATATGTTTCTTATGCCATCAAAATATGAACCTTGCGGTTTAAATCAGATGTATAGCTTAGCATATGGTACTATTCCAATAGTTAGAAAAACTGGTGGACTTGCGGATACTGTTGAAGATTATAATGATGATAATAAAAAAGGCAATGGATTCGTATTCACAAATTATGAATCTAAAGACTTATTATTTGCAATTGAAAGAGCTATTTCTTTATTCCAAGATAAAAAAGCATGGGAAAGATTAATGAAAACTGGAATGAAAATTAATTTTAGTTGGTTAAATTCTGCTAAAAATTATGTTAATTTATACAAAAACATATTGAAGTAATTAATATTTATGTCACAACCAGCTGTTTTTTTTGATAGAGATAATACTCTTAATTACGATCCAGGTTATCTATCTGATCCAAACCTTGTAAGGTTATTTGATGGTGTTGGTGAAGGTATTGCAAAATTAAGAAACGAATTTAATTTTAAGATTGTTGTTATTTCAAATCAGTCAGGAATTTCTAGAGGTTATTTTTCAGAAAAAGAAGTTGTTACTATAAATGAAAAAATAAATTCTATTTTGAAATTAAATTTTAATACCCAAATTGATGCTTTTTATTTTTGCCCATATCATCCTGATTTCAGTTCAGAAGAAGAAAGCAAATGCAGAAAACCTTCACCTTTATTAGTTTTTAAAGCTGCAGGGGAATTAGATATCGATTTAACTAATTCATATTTTGTTGGCGATTCAATTTCAGATATTGAGTGTGGAATAAATGCAAATCTAAAAACTGTTTTAGTTAATTACGAAAATGACAAGGGAAAAATTATTTCATTGAAAAATATAAATAAAACTCCCACTTTTATAGTTGAAAATTTTTTAAATGCGTGTAATTCTATAATTACTGATTTTACTGGAGGTAAATTACTTGTTAAATAAATTAATTAGATTGTTTGCAATTTCGATTTTACTAATTGGATTAATTAGTTGCAATGATGACCCTACTTCTTTAGGCTCCAATATATTGCCTAATAAAGATTTAATAAACGTTTCTCAAATAAATAGTCTCGATTCTGTTTTCCAACAGAAAGCAAGGTTCTATAATTCAGATACATTAGATTTATCCAGTTCTACTAAAATATTTTTAGGAAAAAATGGTAATGTTGAATCAACAATGTTGATGGAATTTTTATTTTTCTTCCCCGACTCAATAAAAGAGGCTATTCTTGGCGATAGTTTAATTGTTAAAAGTGTAGTAATGGAGTTAGAACCTATTTATACAAAGGGAAATGCTAGTAATTATTTTAATTTCTCTGTTCATGAAATAACCAGCGATTGGAATTCATTAGATTTTAGTGTAGAAGACTTATCAAGCCTGCAATATAATCCGGAGGATATTAGTTCTAATCACATATTATCTGGAGATACACTGATAACTATTGATATTGATAAAAACGTAGTTACAGATTGGTTAAAATTGTATGCAAATGAAACTCAAGAGACAAATTATGGTGTTTATTTCAATTTTGAAAATGCAACCGATAAAATATTGGGCTTTCCAGCAATTTCATCTTTATATGATTCTGTTTTAACACGACTCAAAATAGTAGTTGAGGTCCCAAATTATTACACAGATACTTTAACAGCTCAAGTTACTTCTGATGCACACGTTGTTAAAGGGGAACTTCCCACAACCAATAATCATAGTATTATTATTCAAGGTGGTATTCCAATACATTCAAATCTCTTCATTGATGTATCAAAAATCCCTCAATATTCTATTATAAACAAAGCTACTCTAAAATTATTTATTGATGAAAGCGAATCTGAAATTGGTACAATAGCTTCAGATTATATTAAAGTAGCACTGCTTGATGATTATGAATCTTCAAAAGTAAGTACTTTTTATTCTGCGCTTAATTTAGAATTAGATAGTTTGTTTTATAGTGGTGAAATTACTACTTATGTGCAAGAATGGATTACAAATGGAAATAATGGGATGAAACTTTATCTTAGTAACGAGGTTGAATCACTTAATAAAGTTGCAATATCTGGAACAGATAATTCCGACGTTAAACTAAGACCATATTTAGAAATTATTTATACATCAAAAAATTGAGAATAATGAATAAAAAAATTAATTACCTCGTATTGATATTATTTTTAGCATTTGATCTTCTTTTTGCTCAAACTGGAGCAATATATTCAAGATTTGGAATTGGCGACATACTAAATTCAAATACTGCACGTAGAATGGGTTTTGGTGAACTTGGTTCTGCAGTTATTGATAAAGATTATATTGATGGATATAACCCTGCTAGCTGGACTGAGTTGGAATTTACTAGATTTGGAATAAGTGCAAAATATAATAGTGCAAATTTTTCAGATAATAATTCTAGTGCATTTCATTCAGATGTTTTGTTTTCTGGTTTTATAATTGGATTTCCAATTCAGAAAGATTTAGGAATATCTGCGGCTATTGGCCTTATTCCTGTTACATCACTCAGTTATGATATATCCAAAAATGTAAAGGATGATGTTTTGGGTGATTATTCAGAAAAATTTTCTGGTTCAGGATCACTTTCAAAAGTATTTATAGGAACTTCTTTTTTAATTCCAACTAATACTTCTATTGGTTTATCTTTAGAATATTACACTGGCGCTAATAATTATTTATCCTACCAAAATTTTGCTAGTGACGCAGATTATGAAGATGTGTCATATGAAACAAAATATAAATTTAGAGGAATGGGTTCTACTATATCAGCAATTTCTGGAAATATTCTAAATTTATTTAATACATCAGAAAATTCTAGTTTAAGATTATCTGTACTTGCAAATATTACTCCAGATTTAACAACTGATACTTCAATTGTAGCAACTACATCAATTGGCGAAATTGAAAATCTAATTGGAGAAACAAAGACTGTTATGCCAACAAAATATACTCTTGGTGCTAGTTTTGCATGGGATAAAAAATATTTAATTCTTTTCGATTATATGTTTCAACCATGGTCAAAATATCAATTTAATGGTAAATATGACCCAAATATGAAGGATTTAGTAAAATATAGTTTGGGCTTTGAGTATAAAGATAAAACTCTTGGAATGCATGCCTCAACTAGTGAAAGTATAAGTTATAGATTTGGTATAAGTTATGAGGAAACTCAATATACTTTTAATGGTATAAACATTAACCAGTATTCATTACACAGTGGAATTACTATTCCATTTGGAGATATAAATATGATAGATTTTGCAATTGCTGCTGGATTAAGAGGTACAATTGACAATAATTTAATTAAAGAACAATTTTTAAATGCCGCGTTTACACTTACTTTAGGTGAATTGTGGTTTGTAAGAGAAGATAGATAATTATAAAAATTTGGAGTGTAAAGTGAAAAATGTAAAATTAATTGTAATCACTATGCTATTGCTTTTCATGAGTATTCAGACAATTAATGCTCAAAATGAAGTTAACTTAATAGCAGAATTTAGCCTTTTCTATGAATCATATAAAAATAAAGATTATGAAAGTGCTGAACCACATGGTTGGATTGTTATTGACACAGACCCGAGTCAATTTATTAAATACCGTCCCTTTAAAAAAATGGAAGATATATTATTATATATGCATGATAGTTTATCCACTACGAAAGAACAAAAGGATGCATATACAATTAAAATGATTAAGTTATATGATAAAGCTGTTGAAGCAGGCGCAAAAGACCCAGAATATTTTATTATGAAAAAAGCTTATACAATTGAAGAATGGTCAGATGCAACTCCACTAGAGAAAATTGATGCTTATTTATATGCTTTAGAGAAAAATCCAAATGCTGATACATTTTACAGAGATAGACTTGGATTACTTTATGCAAATAATGCAAATGATGACAATGATTATAAACTAAAAGCTCTTGATATATATCTAAAACTTGCCGATGAAGATCCAGAAAATGAAACTTGGAATATTCGTATTCAAGAATTAGCGGAAGACTTAAATCAGTTAGTTGAATATATGAAAAAAGCTTGGGATTTAGATAAAGATAATATGGAAAAAGCTTGGAAATATGCTGAAATGTGTGGAAAAGCTGAACAATTTGATAAAGCAATTGAACCATTAGAATTTTTGGTAAGCAAAAATCCAGAAGTTATAACATATTGGCAAAAATTAACAACACTATACCAAAAAGTTGATAGAACTGATGACGCAATTAAAGCTTATAAAACATTAATTGAACTGGACCCAACAAATCGTGATAATTATTTTAATATTGCTATTATTTATAACAAATTAGATCAATTGTCCGTTGCTCGCACTTATTTACAAAAAGCATCCAAAGCAAGTGAAGAGGCATGGGATATGCCTGTTTACTTAGAAGCTCAACTTTATGAAAAAGCGGCAAGTCAAAGTGGTTCTTTTGATTTTATGGATAAATGTGTTTATAAGTTAGCTTCAGATACTTATGCAATGGCTGCAAGAATTGGTGGATCAATGTCTTCAAATGCTTCTGATCGTGTAAAAGCACTTGAAAATACAATTCCACAAAAAGAAGATTATTTCTTTAGACAATATAAAACTGGCGATGTTATCAAAATTGAAGGTGGCACTTTTGATTGGATTAACCGCTCAATAACTGTTAAATAATTATAACTAAAAAATAGAAGAATATGTTAGAATACTTAAATAATGATAAAGAAATTTTAGAAATCTTAAAATTAGAAATTAATAGACAAGAAAATAATCTTGAATTAATTGCATCAGAAAATTTTGTTTCAAAAGCTGTTTTACAAGCTGCTGGTTCAGTTTTAACAAATAAGTATGCCGAAGGATACCCTGGTAAAAGGTATTATGGTGGATGTGAATTTGTTGATATGGCTGAAGAAGTTGCTAAATCTCGTCTTATGGAAATATTTGGTGCTGAATATGCAAATGTTCAACCACATAGTGGTTCTCAAGCAAATATGGGAGTTTATATGGCGCTACTTAATCCAGGAGATAAAATTCTTGGTTTAAGTTTAGATCATGGCGGGCATTTAACTCACGGCTCACCTGTTAATTTTTCTGGACAAATTTATAATGCAGTTGGGTATCCACTAAATGAGATTACAAAAGAACTTGATTTTAATATTATTGAGGATATTGCTACAAAAGAAAATCCAAAACTAATTATTGCTGGTGCAAGTGCTTATTCGCGTGAATGGGATTATGCAAAATTTAGAGAAATTGCTGATAGAGTTGGTGCATTATTAATGACTGATATGTCGCATCCAGCGGGACTAATTGCAAAAGGTCTTTTAAATAATCCACTTCCATATTGTGATGTTGTTACAACAACAACTCACAAAACACTTCGCGGACCGCGTGGTGGAGTTATAATGATTGGAAAGGGTAGAGATAGAGAAAATCCATTAGGAATTAAAACTTTTAAAGGTGACAGACTTAAAACTATGTCAGAGCTATTTGATAGTATGATTATGCCTGGTATTCAAGGTGGACCATTAATGCATATTATTATGGCAAAAGCTGTCGCTTTTAAAGAAGTATTAGAGGATTCTTTCAAAGATTATGCAATTCAAGTTATGGTTAATGCTAAAAAACTTTCCTCCGAGTTAATAAATAAAGGATTTGATATTGTTTCTGGTGGAACTGATAATCATTTGATGCTTGTTGATTTAACAAACAAAAACATTAGTGGTAAAAAGACAGAAAATGCTCTTGGTTTAGCTGGAATTACTGTTAATAAAAATATGATTCCATTTGATACTAAAAGTCCATTTGTAACTAGTGGTATCAGAATTGGAACTCCTGCCATGACTACTCGTGGAATGAAGGAATCTGAAATGGAAATGATTGCTTCCTTTATTGATAAAGCAATTATGAATTCTGAAAACGTAACTGTTTTAGATTCAATAAAAAATGAAGTAAAAGAACTATGTAGTAAATTCCCACTTTATTATTAAATAATTAAGTAAAGTATTGAGCATAGACGAAGATAAATTATTAGAAGATGTTGAAGAACACAAAGACGAAATGTCGTTTCTTCAACATTTAGAAGAACTAAGATGGCGATTTGTTTATTCAATTATCGGAGTTATCATTGGTACTATTATCACTTGGGTTTTTATTGATTTTTTAGTTGATTCAATTCTTTTACTTCCAGCTAAAGCCGCCGATATAAAACTACAAAATTTACGTCCGTTCGGTCAGTTATTTCTTTTCATGCAAATTGCAATAACTGGTGGAATTATAATAAGTATTCCTAATATATTTTATCAATTATGGAAATTTATAGCACCTGCCCTTAGAAAAAACGAAAAAAAATATATTTCGTTGATAGTTATATTTTCTACAATTTGTTTTCTTATAGGTATTGCATTTGCTTATTTTATTATGATTCCAATAACATTAAAATTTGCTGGGCAATTTGGTTCACAAGAAATTGAAAATAATTTTGCAATTGCCGAATATTTTTCTATTATTATTTCCATTATGCTTGGTGCGGCATTAGTTTTTGAGTTGCCAATGCTCTCGTTTCTTTTATCAAAACTTGGAATATTAACACCTCAAATAATGAGGAAATTTAGAAAGCACTCCATAATTGTTATTCTAATTCTCGCTGCAATATTATCACCAGGAACTGATCCCGTAGCACAAATATTATTAGCAATTCCACTTACTTTACTTTATGAAATAAGCATTTTTGTTTCAAAAATATTTTCTAAAAAAAGAGATTCTCAATAAATAGTGCAATATTTAATTTTTTGTAATATTAAGAGTTAATAGAATAAAAATTATAATAATGAGAAAATGAACAAAATAAATTTAAACGAATTGCAAAACCCTGTTAAACATGAATTAGTTGAATTTAGTTCGTTTTTTAAGCAAAGATTAGTTTCTGATAAAAAAATTTTAGATTATGCTTTACGTTTTATCCTATCTCAGAAAGGGAAGCGAATTAGACCTTTGCTTGTTTTACTTTCTGCTAAAATAAGCGGTAAAATTTCTGAAAGAAGTTTTCGTGGTGCATCCCTTGTTGAACTGTTGCATACAGCTACGTTAGTGCATGATGATGTTGTTGACGAAGCCGAAAAGAGAAGAGGGTTTCCTTCATTAAATAAAATATGGGGAAATAAAATATCTGTTTTGGTCGGCGATTTTCTGTTATCAAAAGGTTTAATGATTGCCGTAGAAAACAACGATTTTGATTTTCTCAAAACTATTACTAATACAGTTAAAAGAATGTCGGAAGGGGAATTGCTTCAAATTTACAAAGCAAAGAAACTAGATATTAATGAAGAAACATATTTTAAAATAATATCCGATAAAACTGCATCTTTATTTTCAACATGTTGTGAAATTGGTGCATTAAGCGCAACAGAGAATTCTGAGAAAATTGAAGCTCTAAAAAACTACGGGGAATACCTTGGAATTGCTTTTCAGATTAAAGATGATATCCTTGATTTTATTGGGAAAACAAAAGTTTTTGGAAAAGTTCAAGGTGGTGATATTAAGGAAAAAAAACTTACATTACCATTAATATATGCTCTTGAAAATTGTGATGTTTCTAAAAGGAACAAAATGATTAAATTGATTCGTAAAGGTAAAAACGATTTTGTAGGAGAAATTATTAGCTTTGTAAAAGAAAGTAATGGAATTGTATATTCCCAAAACATTGCAGAAGAATATTCTGCAAAAGCAAAAAAATGCCTCGATGTTTTTGAAGATTCAGACTCAAAAACTTCATTAATTAAATTGGTTAATTACGTAATTAAACGTGATAAATAATTCATAATATAAAATAGTGAACGATAATATTCGTTCACTATAAAAACATTAGTAAGATTTCTGTATTTAATCCATTTTTATTCTTTTAATTATCAGTTTATCATAAAGAAGAATTAGCATTGCAGAAGCAAGAGCAATTATTGCAAATGTTAACCACATTAAATCTGGGCGTTGCATATCTCTTGCAAACGCTGCATATAATTGACCAGAAAGAATTCCACCAAAAAGGTTTCCGAGAGCAACACACCAATAGAAATAACCCATATAAAGTGCTACTTTTTCTGGAGGAGCAATTCTTCCAGTGTATTCTTTCGATTTTGGAGAAGCCATCATTTCGCCAAATGAAAACACTAAAATTCCTGCAACTGTTATAATACCAAAAGTTCCGAAAATCAAAATTGAAAAGGAAACAACAGTAATCATGGTTCCCCAAAATATTGTTGTAAATGGTTTCAATCTAGTTACTAGATAAGAGATTAGCACTTGGAAAAATATAATTGCACCAGCATTTAGATTTATTAAGTACTCAGGATTAATTTGACCAGGTGTAGCCATAGAATTTGAAAATGAATTAAATAACTCGCTAGAAAAACCAAAGAAAGCAAATAATGATTGAGTTGTATTCATTAAATCAGAAGTATCTACAAAATCACGAATGTAAAGAGGTAACGTATAAAATATTTGGTTGAATGAAGTCCAAAAACCTGACATAAGTAAAAGAAACAAACCAAATTTCCAGTCACCGAGTTTCATTGGTGAATTAAACCAATTTTCAGTTTTGCCTTTAAAATATTTTCTTAAAATGACATCGTAAATAAAATTAAATAAACTCCAACCAAGAGAGAAATAAATTATTTGATTCCAAGTAAAAGTATTATCAGAAGTAAATTTGGAACCCACTACAAGAATTAGTAATAATCCAAAAACGAACAAGAAAAATCTTCCATTTCCCAGAACTTCAACCATATCGGATAGTACTTTTTTAAGCGACCGTGGATTTGCAGACTTTGCTTCCAAAGTTGGCTCTTTATAAAATATTGTTACAAAAATAAAATTTATTGCAATCCATCCAGAAGAGGCAATAAAAACATATTCCCAACTTATAGCACGAACAATTCCTGCTACTATTGGACCCACAAATCCACCAATATTTACCATCATGTAGAAGATTCCAAAACCCATTGATGCATTCTTTTCGTTAGTAACTTTGGAGATTGTACCAATAATTACGGGCTTAAACATAGAGGCACCAATTGCAACCATCATGAATGCTAGAAAAAATGTTGGAAATGTTTTGAACTGTCCAAGCATATAATAAGCAGGCACAAGTAAAACAAAAGAAGCGAATAACATTTTTTTGAAACCATACCTATCAGCTAGTGCGCCAGATACAACAGGGAATAAATAAAGGAAAAATGTCACAACTCCTTGTAGAACGCCTCTATCTTCGTCAGTAAAACCTAGCCCACCTTCATCAATTGCTCCAGTAATATAGAGTGAAGACACAGCAAAAAATCCATACCAAGCCATCCTTTCAAAAATTTCCATTGTGTTGGCAATCCAAAAAGTTGTTGGAAAATCTTTAATTTTAATTTTATCAGTCATAAATCCTCAAAATAAATCATAATAAATGAGTAAATTTGTGTTATAAATTAGCTCTAATTAGTTTTGCAATATACAATTATTAAATTCTTTTTATAAATATTTTAAAGGATGTAAAATGGAAAATGTAATTCTTAAAACAAACTTTGAAGATGTAAAACTTGTTAATCGTGGTAAAGTAAGGGATATTTATGAAGTTGATGGTAAGTATCTTTTAGTTTCTAGTGATAGACTTTCGGCATTTGATGTAATTATGAATGAAGGAATTCCAAGCAAAGGAAAGATATTAACCGAAATATCAAAATTTTGGTTCGAACTTTTGAAGGACGATGTTGAAAATCATTTGATATCTACCGATGTTGATGAATATCCTGAAATACTAAAAAAATACAAAGATCAATTAGAAGGCAGATCAATGCTTGTTAAAAAAGCTAAATTGATTCCTATTGAGTGTATTGTTCGTGGTTATATTTCTGGTTCAGGCTGGAACGAGTATAAAAAAATGGGAACAATTTGTGGTGTTAAGTTAAGAGACGGATTAGTTGAATCAGAAAAATTGGACGAACCAATATTTACTCCATCAACAAAAGCTGAAATAGGATTACACGATGAAAACATTTCTGATGAACAAGCTATTTCAATTGTAGGCGAAGAGACATTCAAATTCATTAAAGAAACATCAATTAAAATTTATAAAAAAGCTTATGATTATGCCTATTCAAAAGGAATTATTCTTGCAGATACAAAAATGGAATTTGGTTATTATGATGGAAAAATAATTTTGATAGACGAAGTTCTAACTCCAGATTCATCAAGATTTTGGCCATTAAATGATTTTGAAAAGGGAAGAGCACAGGCAAGTTTTGATAAACAATATGTTCGTGATTACTTGTTATCTGTTAATTTTAATAAGCAGCCACCTCCTCCAACTTTACCAGAGGAAGTAATAATTAATACTTCAAAAAAATATAAACAAGCACTTTTTGAACTTACAGGACAAGAATTAAGCTAATGCTTCCTAAAAAAATAGCAGTATCAAAAAATGATTCAGTGATAATTGAATGGGATAATGATAAGGTCTCTGAAATTAACAAATATTTGCTTCGAAAATCGTGTCCATGCGCAATTTGTAAAGTTGAGGCTGAAAAAAATCATCACGATTATAATTTGTTTAGAGGCGAGAAAACAGAAATCATAAATATTTCAGTTGTTGGGCAACATGCAATTAAGGTAACTTGGAAAGATGGTCATAATGCAGGTATGTATGAATTTCAATATTTAATAGATTTAGCAGAGAAAGGATATTCTACAAAAGCATGATACTACCAAATCAGTTGACTGTATTAAGAATAATTTTAACACCAGTATTTTATTTACTTTTTAGAACTGGTGAGCCTCTTTTTGTTCAAATATCTATGGGAGTTTATATTGTTGCAGCTTTTACCGATTGGTATGATGGCTGGCTTGCTCGGAAGTTTAATTATATTACCGAATGGGGAAAATTTCTTGATCCCCTTGCAGATAAAATTCTTAACTCTGCAGCATTTTTTGCATTTGTCTATTTAGATATTTTACCACTTTGGATGGTTATAATAATTGTTATTCGCGATTTTTTAATAACTGGATTACGCGCTTTTGCCGATTACCAAAACGTTTCATTTATTACTAGAAATTCCGCAAAATGGAAAACATTTTTACAAATGGCATTTATAAATTATCTTCTTTTTGTTTATACATTTAGTATTACAGAGGTTATTTATGTAGGTAATGAGCATATATTTCAAATATTGATGGGTGAGAATATAATTTATTACTCAATGCTATTTGTTACATTGGTTACTCTTTATACTGGAATTGAATATATTTATAAAAATTTAAGTCTAATAAAACGGATGTTTAATTATGAAACTTAATTTCTTTGAAAAACTAATTGGTTCTGGCTTTTATACTGGTTTTATTCCATTTGCACCAGGTACATTTGGAAGTATTGTTGCATTATTAATTTATTTAATTCCTGGATTTGAAAATCCAACATTACTTTTAATAATAATTTCATTATTTTCTGTATTGGGAATTTCAATAGGAACAAAATTTGAAATTCTTTACGGAAAAGATCCTAAACAATGTACAATTGATGAAATGGTTGGGATGTGGATTTCACTTATCCTTATTCCCAAAAAGATATGGTTTATATTAATTGTGTTTATAATTTGGCGCGTATTGGATATTTTAAAACCATTTCCGGCAAATATAGCAGAAAAAATAAAAGGTGGCATGGGTATTATGCTCGATGACATAATAGCTGCAATTTATACTTTAACAATTTCACATATTATTATTTATTTATTTTTTTAGGATAAGAAAATGAAAGCAGAAATTATTACCATTGGTGACGAAATCTTATCTGGACAAACATTAAACACAAATGCTGCATTTATTGGCGAAATATTAACGCAAAATCATGTTGATGTTTCTGGTTCTGTTGTTGTTGGTGATAAAGAAGAACCAATATTGGAGGCATTTCGTAATGCTTTTGATAATAACGATTTAATAATCGTTACAGGTGGGTTAGGTCCAACTCATGATGATTTAACGCTTGATTGTATTGTAAAATTCTTCAATACTGAATTAATTAAATCGGAAGAAGTTCTAAAAGATATTAAAAGTATTTTTGATAAAAGAAATCGTGAAGTTACTCCATCAAATGAAGCTCAAGCTATGGTGCCTAAAATTGCAGATATAATCAGAAATTATTTTGGAACTGCTCCTGGATCATGGATTGAAAAAGATGATAAAATATTTGTTTCAATGCCAGGTGTTCCGTTTGAGATGAAAGAAATGATGACTGGATATATTATTCCTCGTTTGACCGAAGAAAAGTTGGAGAATAAAAGTAACAGAATTACAAAGTCATTATTAACAACAGGCATTCCAGAATCTTATATTTTTGAAAGACTTGGTGATATAAATGAATTACTGAAAGATAGTGCAATGGCATTTTTGCCAAGTCAATTTGGTGTTAGACTTCGTATAACCGTTGATGGTAAGAACGCTGATGATGTGAAAGATAAATTTTCATTTATAGAACAACAGATTAGAGCAAAAGTGGGACAATATATTTACGGAGTTGATAATGACACTTTAGAAGGTATTATTGGCAAGCTATTGTTAGAAAGAGATTTAACAATAGCTGTTGCAGAATCATGCACAGGTGGTTTAATTAGCGCAAGAATAACAAATATTAGCGGTAGTAGTAAATATTTTGAAAGAGGAATTATTGCTTATAGTAATGGTTCAAAAGTAGAGCATTTTAAAATTGATGAAAATATGATTGACCAATATGGTGCTGTAAGTATGGAAGTTGCTCGCCTAATGGCTGAAGGAGTTAAAGCCGTTAGCGGAACAGATATTGGTTTAGCTGTAACTGGAATTATGGGACCAGGCGGTGCTTCTTTTAATAAACCAGTTGGATTAGTTTATATAGGATATTGTGACAATAAAATTTGTACAGCTCGTGAATTTCATTTTGGTGATGATAGAATATTAAATAAAGATAGAACATCTCAGGCTGCACTTGATATGTTAAGAAGAAATTTGCTTGGCATAAGTTATGAGGATTAGAGCATTTATTGCTTTTGAAATTGAATCACTTGCTTTAAATGAGTTATTAAATATTAGAAATGATCTATTTTCTGTTTCAGATAATAAATTTGAACCAAATGATAAACTTCATATAACTCTAAAATTTATTGGTGACATCGAGGAAAAAGATATTCCAAAACTGGAAGTTGGCTTAAAAAATATTGCTAATAATAATTCATCATTTAATTTAAGCTTTTCAAAGTTTGGAATATTTAAAAGGCAGAGAATTCCGGTAGTGCTGTGGGCTGGAATAAATCTAAACTCAGAATTACAAAAATTATATTCTGAAATAGAAAATATTTTAATTGAATTTGGTTTTGAAAAAGAAAGAAAGTATTATAAACCACATTTAACATTAATGCGTTTAAAGAAAAATAATATTATCCAAAAATTTGGTCCATTTTTAGAAAAAGATTTATCAAATATTAAATTTAATGTAAATGAATTTACATTATTTAAAAGCGAATTAAAAAAGAGTGGTTCTGTATATAGTATAATTAGAAAATTTAATTTAAAATAAGGGAGCTAAAATGGCTGACGACAAAGAAAATAAAATGAAGTTGCTTGACGAAACAATTTCAGCAATTGAAAAAACATATGGTAAAGGTTCAATAATGAAATTGGGCGATGGAGTTATAAACCAAATTGAAGCAATATCAACAAGCTCTATTTCGCTTGATTATGCTTTAGGAATTGGTGGAGTTCCTCGTGGTAGAATAGTTGAAATCTATGGACCAGAATCTTCTGGTAAAACAACGGTTTGTCTGCACATAATTGCAGAAGCTCAAAAAGAAGGGGGACTTGCTGCATTTATTGATGCTGAACATGCTCTCGATGTAAATTATGCTAAAAAACTAAATGTTGATGTAAATAATTTGCTCATTTCGCAACCTGACTACGGTGAACAAGCTCTTGAAATTGTGGATACTCTTGTTCGAAGTAATGCCCTTGATGTAATTGTTATCGATTCCGTTGCAGCACTTGTGCCACGTTCAGAAATTGAAGGTGAAATGGGTGACGCTCAAATGGGTGTGCAAGCACGTTTAATGTCGCAGGCTTTACGCAAAATTACTGGTGCAGTAAGTCGTTCAAGAACTACTGTAATTTTTACAAACCAATTGCGTAGCAAAATTGGAGTTATGTTTGGTTCTCCAGAAACAACAACTGGTGGAAATGCACTTAAGTTTTATGCTTCTGTTAGAATGGATATTAGAAGAATAGCAGCAATTAAAAATGGTGAAGAAGTTGTTGGAAATAGAACAAAAGTTAAAATTGTTAAAAGTAAAGTTGCTCCTCCATTTAAAGTGGTTGAATTTGATATTATGTATAATGCCGGAATTAGCAAAGAAGGTGATTTAATTGACCTTGCTGTTTCCAAAGGTATTATCCAAAAAAGTGGTGCTTGGTTTACTTATGGTGAAGATAGATTTAACGGGCGTGAGAAATTTAGGACAAGACTTAATGAAGATCCAGAAATATATAATAAAATTGATAAAGAATTAAGAGATTCACTTGGAATGGTAAAAAATGAATCTATTAAAACTGAGGAACCAAAAAAGAAAAAATAGTTTTTAATGGCTCAAAATATTGAAAAAAAAATTGACAAACTAAAACAATGATTCTTAGTAGCCTTGAAAAAAGGAGAAATAAAATAATATTATATTTTGATGATTTTGAGAAAATTGAAATATATTATGATGTTTATCTAAATCTATCAATTTTCAAAGGTGATGAAATATCATCCAAGAAAATTGATGAAATAAAATTAGCAAATGCAGAGTATGAAGTTAAAAGCTCTGCATTTCGCTATTTATCCAACCGAAACCATTCCATTTTTGAGCTTAAAACTAAACTGAAGAAAAAAGGATTTGATTCCCAGATAATTGAAAATGTAATTTCATTTTTAATAGAAAAAAAATATCTTAACGATTTAACTTTTGCTGAAAACTTTGTTCGCAATAGAGTTGAAGGAAGAAAAGAAGGAGTTATGAAAATTACTTCTGAATTATACCAAAAGGGAATTGCAAGAGAAATAATTTCAGAAGTCACAGAATCTATTAAAGAAAATCCTAAAAATATGCTTAATGCATTTGAATTAGGGAAAAGTAAATTGGGTATAATTCAAAAAAGAGGCGAAACGGATTACACTAAAATTAAATCGAAGCTTTTTTTATTTCTAAAAGGTAGGGGTTTTACAAGTGATGTAATTTTTGAAGTAATTAGTAAGTTAAATATTAAAAATGAGGAATTTGATGAATAGACTTATGAGTCGATTCGTTTAATCTTTATTTACTAGATAAATAAAAAAGGTTATTTGTAATGAAAAAATTTGAAGCCGTAGATTATTTTAATTTAAATAGTTTGTTAAGTGAAGATGAAATACTTGTTCAAGAATCTGTACGGTCTTTTGTTGAAGCAGAAGTAATTCCAATAATTGAGGATAGTTATCAAGAAGCAAAATTCCCGTTTCAACTTATCCCCAAGCTTGCTGAACTTGGAGTTTTTGGAATGACACTTCCAGAAAAATATGGTTGCGCTGGAATGAACAATCTTGCTTATGGATTGGTAAATCAAGAGTTAGAAAGAGGGGACAGCGGATTGCGTAGTTTTTTATCCGTACAAAGTTCACTTGTGATGTATCCAATTTTCACTTTTGGAAGTGAAGAACAGAGAATGAAATGGCTTCCTAAACTTGCTTCTGCAGGAGCTATTGGATGTTTTGGATTAACAGAACCAGATTATGGCTCAAATCCTGGTGGAATGATTACTAAAGCTGAAAAGGTTGATGGTGGATTTCTTCTTAATGGTGCAAAAATGTGGATTACTAATGGCACTATTGCTGATATTGCAATTGTTTGGGCTAAATTGGATGGAATTGTAAAAGGATTTATTGTCGAAAAAGAATTCAAAGGTTTTTCAGCTCCAGAAATGAAAAAGAAACATTCGTTAAGAGCTTCTATTACTTCTGAATTGGTTTTTGAAGATGTATTTGTTCCAGAGGATAATTTACTTCCAGAAGCAAGCGGATTAAAATCACCGCTTATGTGCCTTAATCAAGCACGTTACAGCATTGCTTGGGGAGTCACTGGCTCAATGATGGCTTGCTACGATTCCGCTCTTCAATATGCAAAAACAAGAATACAGTTTAATAAACCAATTGCCAGCTATCAGCTTACGCAAGATAAATTAGTTAACATGTTAACTGAAATAACAAAAACGCAGTTATTGAATTTCCAATTAGCTAAACTTAAAGATTCGGGTAAAATTAAGCATACACAAATATCACTCGCAAAACGAAACAATGTTGAGAAAGCCTTAGAAATTGCAAGAATTGCACGTGAAATTCTTGGAGCTAGTGGGATTACAAGCGAATATCCAATAATGCGACATGCAAATAATCTTGAATCTGTAAAAACATACGAAGGTACCCACGAAATGCACACGCTTATTATAGGTGAAGATATTACTGGGTTTAATGCATTTTAGCCGAATTCGTGTTATTAATAAAGTGATTAACATATTTGTACCCCAACTGAATTAGTTTTTCTAAAAATTAGAATTCAGCAATGAATTCCGAAATAATTTTATTAAATTTGTATTCAAATTTCTCAATATTAATAGGGCAATAATTTTAATACTTAAGAATCATAGATAGGATAAATTAAAATGAAAGACAAAATAGCATACGATGGGATTACATTTGATGATATTTTATTATTGCCGGCAAAATCTAACGTTTTACCACGCGAAACAGATTTGCGGACAAGATTAACCAAAAATATTACTCTTAATATTCCATTTCTTTCTGCTGCGATGGATACTGTAACAACAGCAGAAATGGCAATTGCAATGGCTACACAAGGCGGTCTTGGAGTTATTCATAAAAATATGTCAATTGAAGAACAAGCTATTGAGGTTGATAAAGTTAAACGTTCTGAAAGTGGAATGATTCACAATCCTATTACGCTTACAAAAGATAAAACAATTAACGATGCTCAAGATTTAATGGCAAAATATAGAATTTCTGGAATTCCAATTGTTGAAGAGGGAAATAAACTAATCGGTATTCTTACAAATAGAGATTTACGTTTCGTTGAGGATAATACTCAAAAGATTGAAGAAATAATGACGAAAGTAAATCTTAGAACTGCCCCTGTAGGAACTTCACTGGAACAAGCAGAAAAATTACTCCAAAAGTATCGCATTGAAAAACTTCCAGTTGTTGATGATAATGGAGTACTTCAAGGATTGATAACTTTCAAAGATATATCCAAAAAGAAAAAATATCCTAATGCTTGCAAAGATAGTTATGGTCGTTTACGTGTTGGTGCTGGTGTTGGTGTTACAAGCGATTTAATGGTTAGAGTTGCTGCACTTGTAAAATCAAATGTTGATGTTGTAGTTGTAGACACCGCTCACGGTCATTCACAAGGTGTAATAAATTCGGTAAAACAAATTAGAACCGAGTATCCTAATCTTCAAATTATTGCTGGAAATATTGTAACAGGACAAGCTGCTTTAGATTTAGTTGAAGCTGGTGTTGATGCTGTTAAGGTTGGAATTGGAGCTGGATCTATTTGTACAACTCGAATGATCGCTGGTGTTGGTGTGCCTCAGATAAGTGCGGTTATGGAAGTTTACAAAGCGTTAAAAGGTACTGATATTCCAATAATATCTGATGGCGGAATTAAACAAACTGGTGATGTTTCAAAAGCAATTGCGGCAGGTGCAGATACAGTTATGATTGGTGGAATGTTTGCTGGTGTTGATGAAACTCCTGGTGAAAAAGTAATATTTGAAGGAAGAAGTTTCAAAGTTTATCGTGGAATGGGTTCTATTGGCGCAATGCAGCAAGGAAGTAAAGACAGATATTTCCAAGATATGGAAGCAGATATTAGCAAACTTGTTCCCGAAGGTGTTGAAGGTCGCGTTGCTTATAAAGGACCATTAGCAGATACAATTTATCAATTTATTGGTGGTTTGCGTTCATCAATGGGTTATTGTGGTGCAAAAACTATAGAAGAGTTTAAAACTAAAACTCAATTTGTAAAAATAACTGGTTCAGGATTACGTGAAAGTCATCCTCATGATATTGTTATAACAAAAGAATCTCCAAATTATCATTCAAAATAGGCTAATTATATAATGTTCAAAGTACTCGTAATTTCATATTATTTCCCTCCAATGGGCTTGAGTGGTGTTCAAAGAGTTTTGAAGTTTACAAAATATATGAGCAACTATAATTGGGAACCAACAGTTATTACTGCTGGAAAAACCGGTTACTATGCTCACGATTTATCTCTGCAAAAAGAAGCTGAAAAAGCAAATATAAAAATTATCAGAACTGATGCTAATGATCCAAATTCTCTATTGGCAAAATATGGAACCATTTCAATGCCTCGAGAATTTATCAGAAAAATTCTTAGCATGATTAGTAAATTTGTTTTTATTCCTGACAATAAAATTTCATGGTCAAAAAAAGCATTTACTGTTGCAAAAAATGTTTTATTAGAAGAAAAATTTGATTTAATTTTTGTTTCTATACCTCCTTTTTCTCAATTTGAAATTGCTGCAAAATTAAAAAATGAATTTAATATTCCTTTGATTGTTGATTATCGTGACTTGTGGTTTGGAAATCATTTCGGGTTTTATCCCACCCCATATCATAAATATAAACATAAAAAGCTAGAATATGCTTCACTTAAAGCTACCGATAAAATTATAACTGTTAATAGAAGAATGAAAGAAATGCTTCTAACTACATATCCATTTCTATCTTTTGAGGATTTTGATATTATTCCCCATGGATTTGACCCAGAAGATTTTATAAATGTTAAACCAATTAATTTTGAAACTAAAAAACTTAGAATTTTGTATTCAGGAATATTTTATGAAAATATTACTCCAAAATATCTACTGAAAGCATATAAAGAGTTATCAAAAGAAAGACCAGATATTACTGAAAATATTGAGCTTCATTTTGTAGGTCATTTTCGTAAAGAGAATAAAAAACTGGTTAAAAAGTTGAATCTTTATGAAAATGTTATTGAACATGGATACTTAAATCACAGTGATGTTTTAAGATACATTGTTTCCGTTGATGTGCTTTGGGTTATGTTGGGGAATGGAACTAATATGGATATGGTTTCGGCAGGTAAGCTTTTTGAATATTTTGGAACCCGTAAGCCAATTATTGCTACAGTTCCCGATGGTGCATCTAAAACCTCTGCTGAGAATTACAAAGCTTCATTTATTACAAAACCAGATGATATTAATGAGATTAAAAAAATGCTTGTCAATATTTTTGAATTATATCATAAAAACCAATTACCTATTCCAGATGAAGAATATGTTATTAAATATGACAGAAATTTTTTAACAAAAAAACTTGTAAATAATTTCCAGTTTTTCTTGAGGACTGAATAAATGAATGTTGTTCTTATCGGTTCAGGTGGAAGAGAGCATGCAATTGCTTACAAAATAAGTGAGAGTAAAAACTTAGATGAACTTTATATTATTCCAGGAAATCCTGGCACAGAAAAATTAGGAAAAAATATTGATTTAGATTCCTCAAATCATAGTCTAATTATTGAGTTTTGTAAGAACAATAATATTGATTTAGTAATTATAGGTCCAGAAATACCATTAGTTGATGGACTTGCTGATTCACTTCGTGCAAACGAGATAAATGTTTTTGGGCCAAATAAAAAAGCTGCAGAAATTGAAGGGGATAAATCTTTTTCAAAAGATTTAATGAAAAAATATAATATTCCAACTGCTTCATTTAAGGTGTTTACAAAGGAAGAATATAATTCTTCTCTAGAATATTTAAATCGAATTTGTTATCCAACTGTGATAAAAGCTTCTGGTTTGGCTGCTGGTAAAGGTGTAGCCATTTGCGAATCGAAAAAAGAGGCTGAGGAATATGTTAAACAATGTTTTAATGAATCTCTTTTTGGCAGTTCTGGAGAAACATTAATAATTGAAGAATTTTTGCAAGGTGAAGAAGCATCAATATTTGCAATTACAGATGGCGATAATTTTGTTCTACTTCCCGCCGCCCAAGATCATAAACGAAGATTTGATGGCGACATTGGTCCAAATACCGGTGGAATGGGTGCATATGCTCCAGCACCTTTAATTACAGATGAAATTTTAAAAAAAATATCTAAGAAGGTCATTATTCCAACGCTTGAAGCAATGAAAAGTGAAGGAAGAAAGTATAATGGATGTCTTTACGCAGGAATTATGATTAATAATGGTGAACCTTCAGTTGTTGAATTTAATTGCAGATTTGGTGATCCTGAAACTCAAGTTGTATTGCCAATAATTAAAGGTGATTTCCTCGAGTTATTAAGTAGCACAGCTAAAGGAAATATTAATAAAGCATCAATTTCTGTTTCAAATAAAAATGCGATTACGGTTGTTGCTGCCTCAGATGGTTATCCTGGTAGTTACAAAAAAGGATTTGAAATAACTGGAATTGAAGACGTAGAAAGTGAAAATATTTGGGTTTTCCATGCCGGGACAAAAAAAGAAGAAAATATTCTGAAAACAAATGGTGGAAGAGTGTTAAATATAACAGCTATTTCTGATTTAAGTTTAAGTGATGCAAAGAATTTAGTTTACTCTGCAATATCAAAAATTGAATTTGAAGGCAAAGTTTACAGAAAAGATATAAGCGATAAAGCAAAATAATTAAAATATTAGTTGACAAATAACTCATTTACAAATATATTTATCTCTATGAAAAACATGATTGTTAAAATATTATTACTTATTAGTTGCTCAGCAATGTTTATGGGAGTATATTACTCAGATTTTAATATTGTGAGTGACGCAGATAATGTTGTTCTTTCCTGGCATACCACACTTGAAAATAATTTAAAAGAAACCTCAATTGAAAGAAAAGTTGTAAATGGTGTATATACATCAATAGCTGTAATAGCTGCAAAAGGTGATAATTCTTCATATACTTATGTTGACGAAAATGCTTTTAAAATAGAAGATGGTGTATATAAATATCAATTAAAATTTATTGATAATGATGGTACTATTTCATTCTCAAGTGAACAGACTGTTACTCATCTTACTTCAGTTACAAAAAAAACATGGGGTAGTATAAAAGCTCTTTTTAGATAATTTATCCTCATGTTAAATACAAATCTTCCAATTTACTTAGCTTCAAAATCCCCACGTAGAAAAAAATTACTAAAGCAATTAGGACTTAAATTTAAATCGTTTTCTATTGATTTAGATGAAGTTTTTATTGAAAATGAATCTCCAGTTAAAACAGTAAAAAGATTAGCAAAAGAAAAATTGTATGCATCTGAAAAAATTAAAAGTGATGGAATTCTAATTACTGCTGATACGATAGTTGTTTTTGAAAAAGAGATAATTGGAAAACCACTAAATAGTCATGATGCAAAAATAATCCTTAATAAATTAAGCGATAATAAACATTTTGTTTATACGGGTTTTGCAGTAAAGAATTGCATCAGTAACAAAGAAGTTATCGATTACGAAAAAACAGAAGTAACTTTTAGAAAATTAACCAATATTGAAATTGATAATTATATTTTTAGTGGAAGTCCAATGGATAAAGCAGGTGCTTATGGTATTCAAGATGATTTTGGTGCAGTGTTTGTATCAAAAATAAATGGATGTTATTACAATGTAGTTGGGCTTCCTTTATCAAAATTGTATACTGCACTAAATGAGGTTTTATGATTGAAAGATAAAATATCAAAAAATATTTTTATCTCAATTCTGGTTTTAATAGCTATTTATATAGCTCTATCTTTTTATAGCAATTTTGATTTAGTATTATCAACCCTAGCTTCGTTTAACTGGAAATTCTTTCCAATAATTTTAATAATAATTTATATTTCGTTTTTACTTAAGTTCATAAAATGGCAATATTATTTAAATTTAAGTAAAGTAAAAATTAAATTGTCTGATTCATTCCAAATATTTATGGCTTCTTTAACAATGAGTGTAACTCCAGGAAAAATTGGGGAAGTTATTAAATCATATATGATAAAGGAATTAAATGGAACATCAACAAGTAGTACTATTCCAATTATTTTTGCAGAAAAAGTTACAGAGATATTTGCACTTATTTTCTTAGTTGTAGTTGGTCTAAGTATACTTAATATAGGGGTATTAATTCCAATTATTACTTTAATAGTTTTATCAATATTCGTTTTTTTAGTGTTAAATACAAAAACGAGTAATTGGTTATTAAAAAAACTTAGTAGTATAAAAATATTACAAAAATATATTATACCAATAAACATTTCAGTGCAAAATTCTAGACTAGTTTTAAGTCCTAAACCATTTGCATTAATGTTTATTATGAGTTTAGTAATTTGGTTAATAGAATGTTTAGGCTTTTATTTATTTTTAATCAAATATGATATAAATATTTCAATTACAAAATCTTTTTTTACTTACCTGTTTTCAATCTTTATTGGTTCAATATCTTTTTTACCTGCTGGTTTAGGAATTACAGATGGATCAATTACTTTATTATTATCTAATTTTAATGTAAACGAGGAAATTGCAATTAGTACAGCTTTTATTATTAGAATTGCAACACTCTGGTTTCCTCTAATAGTTGGAGGGTTTAGTATTTTTAAAATTAACAAAATTCTAAAAAAATAATTTATAAAGTATTTTGGATAATTATTGCCAATGTTTTTATATCCTTTTATAAAGCAATTAAATAATAAGATAAATTTTAGTTCTAAAATATTTTCAAAATGTTACGATTTCTTTTGTAATTACTTGCGTCTATATTTATTTTACAGTTCTTTATAAATTAAATTTGGAGGATATTATGGCAAATGATAACGGATTGGGAAGAGGTATTCTTATTGGATTTTTAACTGGTTCAATTGTTGGCTCGTTACTTGGGTTATTGTATGCACCAAAATCTGGGAAAGAACTTCGTGGAGATATAAAAGATATTTCAAACGATTATCTTGAAGACACTGAAGAATATATTAAAAGTGCAAAAGTAAAAGCGCATCAATTAATAAATGATGGGAAAAAGAAATCAGAAGAGCTCGTTTCTGAAGCTAAAATTAAAGTTGATGCATTATTAGAAGAAGCAGAAAAGATTCTAGATGTTGCAAAACATAAAACTGATGATATAGTTGAAATTGGCAAAAGTAAAATTAATGATAAGAGTGACAAATTAAAATCAGCTATCAAGAAAGGTTTGGATACATACAAATCTGAAGTTAGTGAGGATGCTTAATTCATGGATCTGGTTGATATACTAATTGCAATTGCATTAATTATTGCTTCAGTACTTGGTTTATATTTAATTAAACTTATTAAAAGACTTTTTACTACACTTGATATTGTTGACAATAAAGTAAAGGAGTTAGATGAAAAACTAACTCCTTTACTTTATGATTTGCAAAAAATGATTGATTCGGGAAACACAATTGCAAATTTTGCTAAAGAACAAACAGATTATGCAAATGATATAATTGTAAATGTTAAAAATAAGTTTGGAGGTTTTTTTGTTAGAAAGTCTGATAAAGCCTCACCACAATCAAATGCTCATAATTTAATTACCAACTTAAGAGCCATATTTAAAGCAACAACTTCGTTTATAAATGAACTAAAATAATAATAATTATCAAGCAAATTTGGAGGAAAATTGAAAGTATTTAATCCTGATGCTATTAGAAATATTGCATTTATTGGTCATGGTGGTAGCGGAAAAACATTATTGTCAGAAGTAATTCTTTACGATGCTGGTGAAATTAATCGTATTGGAAGTATTGAAGAAGGAAGTACTACTTCTGACTATAACAAAAATGAAATTGATAGACGTATTTCTCTTTCTGCAACCCCACTGCATTTTGAGTGGAAAGATACAAAAATAAATCTTATTGATACTCCAGGGTATTCTGATTTTACTGGACAAGTAAGTGCTGGTTTACATGTAGCTGATGTTGCAATTTCTGTTATTAAATCTGCTGAAGGTGTAGAAGTTGGTACAGAAGTAACTTGGGAAAATGTTTGTAAGCACAAAATGCCTGCCGCTATTTTAATTAATAAAGTTGATAATGAACATTCTAAATTTCAAGAAACATTTTCAAGAGTAAAAGAGCGTTTGAACAATGATGCAACTATAATAGCATATCCAATAAATGAAGGTATTAATTTCAACACCGTTATTGATATTATTAAAATGAAGGAAATTGTTTTTGATAGTGCTGAGAGTAAGAAGTTTACCGAAAAAGAAATATCTGATGATCATAAAGCTCAAGCTGAATCCATGAGAGAGGAACTTGTTGAGAAAATAGCTGAATCAAGTGAAGAATTAATGAATAAGTTTTTTGAAGAAGGAACTTTAAATGAAACTGAATTAAAACAAGGACTTAAAGCTGCAATTATTAATAGATCAATTATTCCTGTATTTGCCGTTTCAGCAGCAAAGGGAGTTGGAATTGCTAATTTTCTAGATTTTGCTGTAAATTATTTCCCTTCTCCTGTTGAAAGAGTTGGTAATAAAGCTAAGATGAGCAGTAGCGATAATGAAATTGAAATTAAATGTGATTTGAATGGAGAGGCTACTGCATTTGTATTTAAATCTTTATCTGAAGCTCATGTTGGAGAACTTTCCGTCTTGAAAGTATTTTCAGGCAAACTTAAAGCCGGAATGGATATGCTTAATACAACTAGAGGGAAAAGTGAAAGACTTGGTCAGCTTTTTGTCCTCAATGGAAAAAACAGAACTGAAGTTAGTGAGTTAACTGCAGGTGATATTGGTGCTGTTGTTAAACTTAAGGATACTCATACTGGCAATACATTAGCTTCAAAATCTTTTTCAGTTGTTATAAATGATATTGATTATCCAGATCCAACAATTCGTGCTGCAGTTGTTGCGCGTTCCAAAGGAGATGAAGATAAAATATCTACTGGTTTGCACACTTTTCATGAGGAAAACCCAACTGTTAATGTTCATTTTGATCCAGAGCTTTCTCAAACAATTATTTCTGGACAAGGGGAATTACAACTTGACTTGGCTGTTAGAATGTTAAAAAGCAGATATAATGTTGAAGTTGATTTAGTTGAACCAAAAATTCCATATCGTGAAACAATTAAAGCAGTGGTTGAAAATGCAGAATACAAACACAAAAAACAATCTGGTGGTCGCGGACAATATGGACATGTTGTCCTTAAATTAGAACCATTACCTAGAGGAACAGGAATTGAGTTTGTTGATGCAATTGTTGGTGGTGTTGTTCCAAGGAATTTCATTCCAGCTGTTGAAAAAGGTATAAATGAAATTACAGCAAAAGGTATTTTAACTGGAAGTAAGGTTATTGATATTAGAGCAACTTTACATTTTGGCTCATATCACAATGTTGATTCGGATGAAGTTTCATTTAGACTTGCAACTACAGGTGCATTTAAAAAAGGATTTCTGGAAGCAAAACCAATCTTACTTGAACCAATTTATAATATTTCTGTAAAGGTTCCTGAGGTATACATGGGTGATGTGATGGGAGATCTTTCTAGTAAAAGAGGTAAAATTTCTGGAATGGAAGCTGAAGGACCTTTCCAAGTTATTAAAGCCAAAGTACCTTTATCTGAACTTTATAAATATTCAACGCATTTAAGAAGTATTACAGCTGGGCGTGGCGTGCATCATCGTGAGTTTTCGCATTATGAAGAAATGCCAAAAGAAGCTCAAGAAAAAGTTATTGAAGAGTTTAAAAAAGCAAAAGAAGAGGAATAAACATTCCCAAAATATAATCTGTTTTCGAAACCCAATTTATTTAAATTGGGTTTCTTATTTATTCAAATAAAGGATAGTTATGGAAAGAATGTGGTCACCCTGGCGATCTCAATATATTGATGAATTTAAAGTAAAAAAAAATAATAATGAATGTGTTTTTTGTAATGCTGTAAAGGAAAATACTGAGAATGATAAATGTCTTGTAGTCTACAGGGGAAAAGATATATTTACTATTATGAATCTTTATCCTTATAATAATGGCCACTTAATGGTTGTTCCTAACAGACATATTTCAGCTATTAAGGAAATAACTGTTGAAGAATTTTCCGAAATTACTAAACAAATTACGCTTGCAACAGAAGCATTAACAAAATTATTTTCCCCACAGGGCTTTAATATTGGAGCAAATATTGGAAAAGCTGCTGGAGCGGGAATTGATTCACATATCCATTTTCACGTAATTCCAAGATGGAATGGTGACACTAACTTTATGCCTGTTATTGGAGAGACTAAAATAATATCTCACGAATTATTTAACACAAAAAATAGATTAATTAAAATATATAATGAAAATAGTAAGGAATTTTAGATGGAAAACGAAAATAAATTTGAAAAATTAGAGCCAATAAGAGTAAAAGCATTAGACGATATTTTAGGCATTCCGTTTAAAGTTCTTGACGATGGCTTTGTTCGTGTTGTAGATTATCTTGGTTCAGATCAATCTATTGTTCAAGCTGCTAGAGTATCTTATGGAAAGGGGACAAAGCAAATTAGTCAAGATAGAGGATTAATCAGATATTTACTTCGTCATCGTCATACTACTCCATTTGAAATGTGTGAAATTAAATTACACATTAGAATTCCAATGGATGCTTGGCGACAGTGGATTAGACACAGAACTGCAAATGTTAATGAATATTCTACACGGTATTCATTGGCTATTGAATCGGCACAAACAACAAATCCAGATCAATGGAGAATGCAATCCACAGATAATAAGCAGGGAAGTTCTGGCTTTTTTGATTCTGAAATTGGTAGCGAAATGACAGCCGACGAAAAGTTTATTCATGATAAGACACGCGAAATTTACAATAAAAGAGTTGCTCAAGGTGTTGCAAGAGAACAAGCTCGTAAGGATTTACCGCTATCAACATATACCGAAGCATATTGGAAAATAGATTTACATAACCTTCTTCATTTTTTAGAGTTAAGAATGGAGAAAAATGCTCAATTAGAAATAAGAGAATATGCAAGTACTATTGGAAATGAAATTGTTAAAAGATGGGCTCCCATTGCCTGGGAAGCTTTTGAAGAGTATGCATTAAACTCAAAGGAATTCTCCAGATTTGAATTAGAATTGTTGTCATTACTTGCAAACGGCAAATTTGAAGAAGCTAAAAGTAGCGCAATAAATTATGGTTGGTTGAACTATAAAAATGACGAATTGACTTTTAATATGGAGCGTTGGGAATTTGAAAATAAAATGAATGACTTAAAAATTCAAATTCCTTGGTAAATGTTGGTGTGTTTTTTTGCTAATCGTTATTTAGGTTTATGATTAAATGAAAAAAATAATTATTGCAGCACTTTCAATAAATAATGTTATTGGGTGTAATCAAAAAATCCCTTGGGATAATAAAGAGGAAATAAATTATTTTAAAGAAACAACAATAAATAATGCTGTATTGATGGGGAGCAAAACTTTTATTTCTATTGGTTCACCACTTATTGATCGAATTAATATTGTAATCTCAAAAACAAAAAAAGAAAATTCTGGAAATATATTTTACTTTACTTCCATTCTTGAAGCTTTGCATTATGCATATAAATTAGACTTTAAAAAACTATTTATAATTGGTGGAAGTGAAATTTATTTTCAAACTTTTAACGAAGCTGATGAATTACTAATTAGTAGGATACCAATTACCGTTGACGGTGATAGATACTTTCCACAAATAGACAATAATGATTGGGAACTTACAGAAATAATAAATAATAAAACTTTCAATGTTGAAAAATATATTAGAAGAATAGCTAAAGATTAGGATTAGTGAAAATAATGGTTGATTCAGAAAATAAAATAAAAATACTACCAAATAATATTGCAAATAAAATTGCTGCTGGTGAAGTTGTTCAGCGCCCAGCATCGGTATTAAAAGAATTGCTCGAAAACTCAATTGATGCCGAAGCAAATAATATTGAAGTATTTATAAAAGCAGCAGGAAAAACATTAATCCAAGTTGTGGATGATGGTTATGGTATGACTGAATCTGATGCATTAGAAAGTTTTAAACGTCATGCAACGTCAAAGATATTTAGCATTAATGACTTAGAGGAAATAAGAACTTTTGGCTTTAGAGGGGAAGCTTTAAGCTCAATTACATCAGTTGCAAAAGTAGAAATAAAAACATCACAAAAGAACAGTAATCTTGGAACACATCTGTTCATAGAAGAATCTGATAATGTAATTATTGAAAAGGGGAATTATCCAATTGGAACTTCAATCAGTGTTAAAAATCTATTTTACAATACACCTGGCAGAAGAAAATTTCTAAAAACTAATTCAACCGAGTTAAAACACATTACTGATACATTTAAAAGGATTGCTTTAAGTTATCCAGCTATTTCCTTTAAGTTTTGGAATAATGATGATCTTACTTTTAACTTCGTTTCTGCTTCAATGGAAGAAAGAGTAAAACAGGTAGTTGATGAAAATATTCTTAATGGGTTAATTGAAGTTGAAGAAAACACAGAATATTTAAGTATTAAAGGTTATGTTGCTAAGCCTACATATATGAGAAAAAGCAAAGGTGAACAATTCCTTTTTATTAATAAACGATTTGTGGTTAGTAAAATTATTAACCATGCCGTCTTTACTGCTTACGATCACTTACTTGATAAAGGCGAATATCCTTTTTTCATTTTGTTTATTGATTTAGATCCAAAAATGGTTGATATAAATGTGCACCCAGCAAAGATGGAAATTAAGTTTGATGACGAAAGAAGTATCTACAATTTTGTTAAAGCAATTATTCGTAAATCAATTGGACAATATGACTTAGTTCCAAATATTAGTTTTAATGATGATTCGGAAATTTCAACTTCTCTAAGGCAGGAGAATAGTGATTATATTCCAAAAGGTGACTTTAATGACCGACCTTTTTCTAAATCAAATTTTAATCAAAAGAGGGAAAAACAAGGTATATATAAAGAAGAAGAAATTGATTTGCTGTTCAGTACAATAAATCCAAATATGCGAAATGAGGTTACAAACAGAAACTCAAATCATCCATTTGAAGAGAATGTTTATCAGCACTCTTCAAATATTACTGAGGAAAGTGGTGAAAAATCGTCAACTTCTTTTCTTATTGCACTTCATAATAAATATATTCTTTCACCAATTAGAAGTGGTTTAATGGTTATTGATCAGCATGTGGCTCACGAAAGAATTCTTTATGATAAAGCTATTAATTCTTTTGACGCTGATATGCCTTTTTCACAGCAACTTCTTTTTACTGAAGAAATTAAATTAGACCCGGCAGATTATGAATTGTTAAAAACTATAAATCCATATTTAGTTAAACTTGGATTTGAAATTAAATTTAAAAGTAAAAATGTTATTGTTATTCTCGGGGTTCCACCAGATGTAAAAAGTGGTTCTGAAGCTGAAACTCTAAAAGGTATAATAAGTGAATATAGAATCAATGAAGAAGAAAATCATCTTGAAGAGAGAGATAATCTTGCTAAATCATTCTCATGTAAAACAGCAATTAAAGCGGGGGATAAATTAAGAGAGCAAGAAATGCGTGCTCTGGTTGACCATCTCTTTGCTACATCAATGCCATATGTTTGTCCTCACGGAAGACCAATTATTATAAAAATTCCTCTCACTGAGTTTGACAAAAGATTTGGACGAACTTAAAATATTAAAAAGCCCTATCATATCTGATAGAGCTTTTTTAAGGAACTGTGTTCAACCCTCATATTGACTTTTAACGAATTTAAATATGTTTCAAAAAACAACATTCCAAAACAAAAACGTTGTAAAAACTGCAACATACATTACTTTTTATTTGATATTTAATCATTAGACTATTAATCTGGATAGGCATTTAACTGCACTTTACTGTTGACTTTGAATAATATCTTCTTGATATTTACAAATAGTGAAATTAAATGCACTTAGGAATTAAATATTATGCAAAATTATCCAGATTTGTTAGAGAAGATAAAATTACGCCGCAAACATCTTGGACTAAAACAGGAAGATTTAGCAGAAATATCTGGGGTCTCACTTAGGACAGTAAAATCGATAGAATCAAATAAGGGAAATCCTAATATTTTAACATTATTAAAAGTAATAGAAACTTTGGGAATGGAAATTGAAATTAAAATTGTTGAGAAAGAATAGCAGTACACACACCTGCAACCATCTCTAGAGGAAATGCTGTTAAATTAAGGTTATATTTTTGTAGAGCGTCATTCCTGAATGCTCTTGTCTGGAATCTTAGCCATTAATTGGATTCCGCGTGAGAGATTCGCGGAATGACAAATTGCTTTAGTTGACAGCATTGTTCGAGAAGGGAAGATACGCAAGCACTAGTGGTGTATTCTTTAAAAACGAATATTAAATAGTATAAAATATAAAACATTATGAAAGCAGAAGTTTATAATAACAATCAATTAGTTGGTTTTCTTTCTAAAGAAGATGATAAGTATATATTTAAATATGAAAATGAATATCTATTAAATCCCCAAAACAGCAGTATTAGTTTAACTTTGCCCAAACGAGAGGAGGCGTATATTTCAGATACTTTATTCCCATTTTTCTTTGGGTTGCTTTCGGAGGGCACAAATAAAGAAATACAATGCAAATTATTAAAAATTGATGAGAATGATGATTTTATAAGATTATTAAAAACTGCAAAAAATGATACTATCGGTGCGATAACCATTATGGAAATAGAATGATTAAAATATGCCCAAGCTGTTTGAAAAAAGGTGAAAATACTTTTTGCAATAAATGCAGAAAAGAGTTGTTTGATGGAAAAACGATTAGTCATATTCTGCCTTTTTCAAAACCCGAGTATGATAAAATTAAATTTACAACTCAAAATAGAATTTCCATTTCGGGAGTTCAAACTAAACACTCGTTAAAAATAGAAAATGAAAAATTAATACTAACGGATATTGGGGGCGAGTACATTCTTAAACCAATTCCAACTGGAGTTTTTTCAAACTTATCTTTTGTGCCTGCAAACGAGCATTTATCAATGCAAATAGCAAAACAAGTGTTTAAAATAAATACTGCAAAAAATGCAATTGTTTTTTTTAGCGATAACAAACCTGCCTATCTTGTAAAACGTTTTGACAGATTACCAAATAAAGTAAAACTATTGCAAGAAGATTTTGCACAAATTGCTAATAGGTCATCAAAAATTAATGATGAAAATTATAAATATGATTTTAGCTACGAAGAAATTGCCGAATTAATTAAAAAATATGTTTCTGCGTATAAAATTGATATTGAACAATTTTACAAATTAATTTTATTCAACTATCTAATAGGAAATGGCGATGCGCACTTAAAGAATTTTTCTCTTTTCAAAGATGAAAAATATGGAGAATATCGTTTAACACCAGCATACGATTTATTGAATACTACAATTCATATTCCCAACGAATCGGATACAGCGTTGGAATTATTTAAAGACGGATATGAAACAGACGGTTATAAATTTAATAGTAAATATACAAAAGATGACTTCTATGAATTTGGCATTAAAATTGGAATAACTGAAACAAGAGTTCAGAAATTATTGAGTTTAATAATTTTCGAAAGCAATGAAATAGAAAATTTAATAAACTCCTCTTTTCTTAATAATGAATTGAAAACTATTTATTCCAAAACGATTGATGATAGAATTAAGAGATTAAAATACTCTTATTCCAAGGATAATGGTTGATTTATGATAAAAAATAGAAAACGACTAATTGCTATCCAAAACAAATAAAAATTATTGTTTTCACGATAAAATGATTGAAATAGTGGGTAGTTTTATAAGTAAACTTCAAATCATATTTTCAATACTCATTAAAACATTTCAAAACTCTTTTGTATATTAAAGCATTAAAAATTAAATAGAAAGTTTTATATGAATATTGAAGAATATAGACGGGCAAAAGAAAAGTATTCTGAGCGCTTACAAAAAACAAAAACAAGCGAATTTAAGTTCACTTCGGTTTCAGGTGAAGAAGTAAATCCGCTTTATTCACCAGATGATTTAAATGATGATAATTTTTTAAGCGATATTAATTTTCCTGGCGAATTTCCTTACACGCGCGGAATTCACACAAATGGTTACCGTGGTAAAACTTGGACTATGCGTCAGTTTGCTGGTTTTGGTACTCCAGAAGATACTAATGAAAGATTCAAATATTTACTCGCTAATGGGCAAGGTGGATTATCTGTAGCTTTTGATTTACCTACATTAATGGGTTATGATGCTGATGATGCTTTAAGCGATGGTGAAGTTGGTATGTGCGGCGTTGCAATTTCTTCGCTTGAAGATATGGAAATTTTGTTCAACGAAATTCCGCTTGATAAAGTTTCCACATCAATGACTATTAATTCTCCAGCAGCAATGATTTTTGCATTTTATTTGGCTGTTGCAAAAAAACAAGGAGTTTCATTCGATAAACTTCGTGGAACTTTGCAGAACGATATTCTCAAAGAATATATTGCACAAAAAGAATATATTTATCCACCCAAACCTTCAATGCGAATTATTACGGATATGATTGAGTATTGCATGAATGAAGTTCCTCAGTGGAATCCAGTTTCTGTTAGCGGCTATCACATTCGTGAAGCTGGCTCAACCGCTGTGCAAGAGCTTGCTTATACTCTCGCTGATGGATTTGCTTATATAGAAGACGCAATTGAACGTGGGCTTGATGTGGATGAATTTGCCCCGCGAATTTCGCATTTTTTTAATTCGCATTTGGATTTTTTTGAGGAAATTGCAAAATTCCGCGCTGCTCGTAGAATTTACGCTAAACGGATGAAAGATAAATATAGAGCTAAAAATCCCCGCTCATGGTGGTTGCGTTTTCATACTCAAACTGCTGGAGCCACGTTAACGGCTCAACAGCCAGAAAATAATATTGTTAGAACTGCAATTCAAGCTTTAGCTGGCGTTTTGGGTGGAACTCAATCGCTGCATACAAATTCTATGGACGAAACTTTAGCTTTGCCAAGTGAAAAAGCTGTTAAAATTGCATTGCGAACTCAACAGTTAATTGCATACGAAACTGGCGTAATTAATACAGTTGATCCGCTTGGTGGAAGTTATTACATTGAATCTTTAACCAACAAAATGGAAGAAGATGCCGAAAAAATCTTTGAGGAAATTGATTCATATGGGGGCGTAATTCCCGCAATTGAAGCTGGTTATTTCCAAAAAGAAATTGCAAATGCAGCATATAAATATCAGCTTGAATTGGAAAGGAAAGAGAAATTTATTGTTGGAGTAAATGAATTTGTTGAAAATGATGAAAAAATAGATATTCCAATATTACAAATTTCACCAGATGTTGAAAAAAAACAGAAGGAAAGACTTTCCTCGCTTAAAGCAAGACGCGACAATTCTAAAGTTGAAGAATCTTTACAAGAAATTAGTGATGCGGCAATTAATGGAAATAATTTAATGCCAGTATTTATTAAAGCGGCAGAAAATTATGTAACTCTTGGTGAAATGGTTAACGAATTAAAAAAACATTTTGGAACTTATGAAGAAGTTGCAGCTTTCTAACTTAGGCTATTTATTATGAAAAATATAATTATAAGATATTTATTAATTTTCACACTTCTTTTTGTATGGAGTGCATGTTCATCATCAACACCAGAAGTAAAAAAAGTTAATCCCCAAGAAAAGGAGAGTCCAATTTATGACAATAATTTGCGAATTAATACTAAGCAGATTTATTGCTGGGTAAACAAAATGCCAGGTGAAAAGGCACGGTTTAATATCACAGGTGAGTTAGTATTTTTTGATGATTCTGATTATGATATTAATAATATTACAATAAAGAAAATATTAATAATTCAGAATAATAATGTCTTGTATCAATTAACTCCTAAACTTGAATCCACTTTTGTCAATAATTCTAAATCAATTTTATTTTCAACTGTAAAAGGAATGTTAGTATCAATTCAACTAGATTCCGAAAAAAGTATAGATGTAAAAGTTATACTTAGTGATAATAATAACGAAATTGAATATTTTATTAAAAAAGTTAAAATAGAAGAGGCTTATTAGAAGATGGGAATTGAAATATTTGGGTTAATTTTATTATTAGTATTAAGTGGATTCTTTTCAGCTTCTGAAATTGCATTTGTTGTATCAAATAAATTAAAAATTGAATTACGTGCTAGAAAAAACGATTATTCAGCAAAAATTATTTCTTTTTTCAGTGAACGTCAGCAAATATATTTTTCAACTATTTTAATTTCAAATAATATAGTAAATGTTGCATTTTCATCATTAGTTACATTGTTTTTACTTTCTGCTTTTGGTTTAGGTGAAGTATCTATCTTAGTAATTTCCACTTTGCTTTTATTGATATTTGGTGAACTTATTCCAAAATATTTTGCTAGAGAATACCCTGATAAATTTGTTTTATTTTCTGCTATTCCAATAAGATTTGTATCTGTTGTTCTCACTCCATTGGTTTGGGTTACCTCGACTATTTCACATTTCATTGTTTCTAGTTCAAATATTAAGGAAGAGAAAATTAGCCACCTTTTTGATAAGGAAGATATTCAATATCTACTTAATGAAAGTATTTCAAGCTCAACTAAAAATACCATTAATGTAGAGGAGTTCGATTTAATTAACAAAGTTATTGAATTGGGTGAGCAGAAAATATATGAGGTCATGACTCCAAGAACTGATATTGTTGGAATTGAAATTGATTCTGATATTTCTGAAGCTATAAAATTGTTTAAGGACTCTGGATATTCCAAAATACTTGTCTATGAAGAGAATATGGATAATATTAAAGGATTTATTCATGCTTTGGATATGTTTAAATTTCCTAAAACAATTAGTGAAATTAAACGCGATATTCTTTTTGTACCTGAAACTAAAAAAAGTTTAGATCTTTTGAACGAACTTCTAGATAAACGCATTTCAATTGCTCTTGTTGTTGATGAATTTGGTGGAACAGAAGGAATTGTTACTACTGAAGATATTATTGAAGAAATGCTTGGTGAAATAAGAGATGAATATGATGAGGATGAAGAAATTTTCAAGAAGATTGATGACAATTTATTCATCATAAGTGGTAAATATGAAATTGATAGACTAAACGATGAATATGATTTTCAAATTCCAGAAGGGGAGTACGAAACAATTGCTGGATATATTATAACTGAATTGGGAATGATTCCAAGTAAGAAAAAGATTTATCAAATTGGTAATTTTAGTATTGAAATTATTCATTCTTCAAAGCAGCGAATTGAATTAGTAAAGTTAAAAATACTTGATACTTAAATGATATCTTGTTTTTGGTGTCTTTTACTTATACGAATCTTTTATGTTTTCAAGATAAAACTCTCTCAAAATAAATACTTAATAGTTTTAAGTATTAACTTTCCTGACCCATTGGTTTTTCAAGTCTTTTTATTTAAGTTGCTAGTCAAGAAATACAGCAGAGTGTTTTTGTGAGGAATGATTTGTTGGGATTTAATTTAAACTGTTTTTCTTGAGTATTTAAAACGCAATCGTTGTATTTTAATAAATATGAGATAAATATGAAATCTACAATAGTATTTCAAATGATTTTACTTACCATGTTTGGATTTGTTGGAAGTGTTTTGGTAGGATTTATATTTTATAATAGTCTTGTTTTTGCACCCAATCTAATCACATTCCAGTTTGTAACCGTTGGAATTTCTGGAGCACTTTTCTTTAGTTTATTAAAGTATAAATCAACCAAAGAACAATTGATTGGAATTACAATTATTTTTTTATTGGATTTTGTGCTAATCATTGGAAAACCATTTTCAATTTCTTTAATTATCAGAGATATTTTGTATTTGAGCAGTATGTTTTTAGCAATTAAACTCTATTACAAATTTATACAGAGAAACTCCACAATAAAATATTATTTGAGGACTTTTGCTTTAGTATTTATCTATTGTTTATTAACTGTAGTATTTGGAACCGTGGTTTATCTTATAAATGCTAAATTTGAATTTCCACTAATTGATTTTCTTCTTGCAATAACAAAGATTTCAATATTAGTTGGGTTTGGAATTGGTATTGGAATAGATTTTTATTTGCAAAATGAAAATTATATTATGAAGTATCTTAAATTAATAACTGCTTAAACAATGCCGCAAGTTATTATGTTCATATTATCAAAAGGAGGATTTAGTGTTTTTGAAAAAGGTTTTAATAGGATTGATTTTAATTTTGCTTTTAACATTTTGTGATTCACCCACAAATAGCATTGTTGGTACAAAAGAAGATATAAAAATTGATAATGTTTCTTTTGTAATTGATACAACATATTTGAAATCATCAATTTTCTACGCCAAAGGTAGAGTAACAAATTATGGAAACTCACTTATTGAATCTCCTTGGTATGTTGAAGCTCAGTTTTATACAGACGCTACATACAAGTTGAAACTTGGAGGTAACTATACAGAAATTGGAGTTCCATTGGAACCTTACCAATCAACATTTTGGCTATTAACATTTTCGGCTTCAACTACAGATTTGAACCAATATCCAAATTTTAGAGTTGGTGATTTAAGAGCAATTTATAAAAAATAATATTTAGTGATATATTATAAGTATGTCAAAAGTTAGTTAAGTTTTTTTTCTAATATTTAATTTGTACAGTATTTCTTGAAAGAATATAATTGATTTGAATTAATTACAAAATGAATCAGCCTATATAATGACTATTCACCGGCATAAAATTAAACAATAGTTTACTTTTTCTATAGAAATATTTAATTAAAATAATCTGCATAAATTTGTTATATCTTTATAACTATTTAAATATTTTAATTATATTTAATAACATTTTTATTTAAGTTAAATAGGACACATATCAAACAAAAATTTAAAAATAAAGTAAGTTATTATTTTTTGTTTCTCCTTCTAATAGCTTTTACTACCCAAACTTTTAGCCAAAATATTGGTAAAATTCGTGGTACTATTACAGATGAGGCAAACGGTGAAGTATTAGCATTTGGAAATGTATTGATTGAAGAACTAAATATTGGGGTTTCAACTAATAATAAAGGTTATTATTATATATCTTCACTTCCAGTAAATACAAATGTAACTTTGATTGTTTCCTATGTGGGATATGAAAGTAAGAAAATAGTCGTTTTTGTTTATCCTAACAAAATCAACAAATTGGATATTCAATTATCCTCTTCAAGTGTTGTTTTGCAAACAGTTGAAAAAATTGGTGAAAAAGTAGTTGAGAAAAACGAAACAGATATAGGTCTCCAAAGAATTTCGGGAAGAGAACTAGAGGCAATGCCAAAAGGAGTTGAAACTGATGTATTTAGATCTTTACAATATGTTCCAGGCGTAAATTTTACTGCTGATATGTCTGCCAGATATTATGTTAGAGGGGGAGATAGTAACCAAAATCTTGTTCTTCTTAATGGAGCAAATGTTTACAATTCATTTCACGCAATGGGACTTTTTAGTATCATAGATCCAGAAATGATTAATACAATGGAATTCTATAAAGGAGGTTATACCGCCGAGTACGGTGGTAGGTTGTCTTCCGTATTAAATCTGATTACTAAAGATGGAAATAGAACAAGATATTCAGGAAAAGCCGCAGCAAGTTTTCTTACAGCAAAAGCAGTTGTTGAAGGGCCAATTCCATATGGTTCTTTTATTATTACTGGGCGAAAAAGTCATAGTACAAGTATTCTTAAAAAGTTTTTTAATAATCAAACTGCACCATTTAATTTTTATGATGCTTCATTTAAAATAAATTTTAGTAACCCAAACTTCCTAAGTGGATCAAAGTTCGTAGTTCATGGTTTCTTAAGTGAAGATAAATTAGAATTTGATAATCCACTACGAGAGGATTATAATTGGACTAATAACATTTTGGGCTTTTCGTGGTTTCAGGTTTACGATGTTCCGCTTTTTTCAGAGATTAGTTATACTACAAACAATTTTCAAGGTAAAGTTTTTCCAAATCTTAGTTCAACAAGAGAAAAAGAGAGTAAATTAAGTGAGCATAAAATTGATATGAATTATAACTATATATTTGATAATAAAAATGAAATTTATGGTGGGCTTCAAATTACAATTTTGAAAACACAGCTATATATGGAAAATTTATTAGGTGCTTATTCTGATATTAATAAAAAAGGTATTAATCTTAGTTTCTTTTTGAAATACAAATTATTACAGTATGATGAATTTGGATTAGACCTTGGTTTAAGATATAGTTTAGCAGGTTTAACCAGAGCTGGAACAGGTTTTATTGAACCAAGAATCTCATTTACTTATACACCTAATCCTGTAATTGCATTTAAAGCCTTCTGGGGTAGGTTCCAACAAGAAATAACTACTATATCAAATGAAAATGAGGTTATTAATGTTTTTGAACCATACATCTTAGTTCCTGAATATCTTAAAATACCGAAAGCAGAACATTATAATGCCGGTGTAACATTTTATTTTACTGATAAAATTAGTTTGGTGAGTGAAGTGTACTATAAAAAATCAATAAATATTACTGAAATAAATTATAATAAAAAATATGCATCAGATCAAGACCTTGTTAGCGGAGAGGCAGAATCGTATGGTCTTGAACATGACCTAAATTATTCAAATGACATGATGCATATTTCTGTTGGATATACGTTAGCTTATTCATATAAAAAAGTTAATAATTGGACTTATTACCCTCGATATGATTCACGACATTCTCTTAATTGTGCCCTTGAAGTAAATATTGGAAGTGGATGGAAATCCATGTTAACTTGGACATATAAATCAGGCTTACCATACACTCCAATAATAGGTTATTATGAGAAACTGTTTTTTCAACCAGGTGCATTTAATACTAGTATATATAACTATTATTTTCCTTATTCAGTGTTAGGTGATAAAAATAGTACACGATTGCCATCTTATCATAGAATGGATATAGGGATATCTAAGATTTTTGACTTAAATTATTTTAGATTATATGTTGATGCAAGCATTACAAATGTTTATAACAGAAAAAATTTGTTTTATTTCGATAGAAGTACAGGCGAAAGAATCAATATGCTTCCATTTTTTGTCTCTGTTAATGTAAAGGTAGAAATATGAGAATTAAATATTTTATATCTGTAATTCTTATTTTCTCAATATTCATTTCTTGTGATGACAGTTTCAGTCCAAAAGCACCTTATGATGAACGATATTCATTAAACTGTATTATCCGTGGTGATACATCTTTTCAAGTGGCTACAACTTATAAAAATTACGACGTTTCCTATATTGATCCATACGAGAATAAGGAGGACTCCTTTATAGATGGAGCATTTATTAGGATGTGGAGAGGGAATGATGAGATTTCTATTTTTAAAGACACAACAATGGAAAGAACAGATCAATCCAGATTTAAAACAGATATTAAATATTATTACATTAATGGTTTCGTTCCAACTGCAGGTGATTCTTTAGAAATAGAAGCTTTACTACCAAATGGTAGAAGGTTACGCTCAAATACTAAAGTTCCAAAAGAAGTGAAGAGGAATGAAATATATAGTGATATGGTGCTTACTCGGTCATTAGTGAATCATCTGAGAACAAGTTGGGAAATTAAAAATCAAAATCTAGTTTATTTGCCCAAGTTAGTATTATGCTATTATGAAAAAGTAAATGGCGTAAATATTTGGAAAGAAAAGATTATTCCTTGGAAGAAACTTAAAATTGATAATGAAACCAAATATATTTATCCATCACCCTCAGGTGATTATTTAATAGATTATGATGTAAATATTATAAAAGAAGCCATGGAGGATATTTCAAAAAATGATTCTGAAAAAGGGAAATATACAATTATATATTTATGGCTTGAATTATCTATTTTTGATGAAAATCTTTCAACTTATTTTTTCACTGTCGGTTTGGAGGATAATTCACTTGCAATTGGGCTTGATGAAGGGGATTATAGTAATATTGAGAATGGATTTGGAATATTTGGCTCATACTTTACTCAAAGATTTAAAATAAGTGTAACAAAAGGCTATGTTAATAGTTTTGGGTATATCTTATATGAAGAATGAGCTTAAAATGAAAAAAAATATATTTATTACAATTAGTGCTTTATTATTTATTTTACTACTTACAAATAGTTGTGAGCAAGATATATCTGTAACTCCACCAATGACACCAGTTCCATTGGGCATAGTAATTATTCAATCTGAACCTAAAGGTGCAATGATTTATGAAGATGGTAGGATTTCAGGTTTTGTAACACCAGATACACTTAATTGGTTGGAAGAAAGAGAATATTATTTTACATTAAAAAAGAAATATCATAAAGATACTTCTTTTGTTCTATCCGCTTTAGTAGATTCAAGTGCAAAGATTTTTATTGATTACTATAAAAATCCATCGATGTTGGGAAAAGCCAATTTTTCATCAACTCCTACTAATACAGAGGTATATTTTCAGAACAAACATATAGGCACTACACCATTTTTATTGTCAGGTGTTCATCCTGGCGAAAATAATTATGTCTTTAAAAAAGAGAATCATAGAACCGATAGTATTATAGTTCCAGTTTATAGCAGTAGAACTGCAACAGCAAAAATAGAATTAACAGATACAACATATTGGGTTGATTATTCTGATAACACATCAGGAATACACGACGTTGTTCTTATTTCAGTTGCAGTTGATCAAAATGATGTTGTTTGGGTCGGTTCTAAGAATGGCGTATCAAGTTTTGATGGTCGACATTGGCAGTATTACTCCACAGAAAACTCAGGATTAAGTGGTATGATTATCAATTGTATTAAAGTTGATAAACAAAATAATAAATGGTTTGCAACAGATAATGGTATAAGTAAATTTGATGGTAGTGTCTGGGTTAGCGAATCTAAATCAACAAGTTCAACATTCCCGGATAATTGGGTTGAAGATATAGAGTTTTTGGAAGATGGTAGTAAAATTATTGCTACAAAAAATGGTGTAGGAAAATCATCAGATGATGGGTGGAAAGTTTCAAGATATTCAGCAGATGCTGATTCAAACTGGGTCACAGATATAGCTCTAAACAATGAAAATGATATTTGGATAACTCTAAAAACCAAAGGGTTGATGCATTTTGATGGTAATAGGGTCTGGAAGCGATACTTTTCCAATCCAATTAGATATGATGGAGCAACTTTATATAATTGTGTTGCAATTGCGGAAGACGCAGTTTGGTTTGGGCATCAAATTCGTTATAATGATCAAAATGATGCAATGACTGGTTTATCTTCGTTTAGAAACGGCAGATTTGATAAAAAAAGTTATACAGCATTTTGGGGAATAGATGTTTATAATATTGCAATTAAAAACGGTAATGAAAAATGGGTTGCTAGTAGAGAGGGTTTATATGTTTTTGATAATTATAATATTAGAAAATTTTACATTAAACAAAATACACCATTAAATGCAGATAAAATATATGATGTAGCTTTTGATTCAAAAGGTGATGCATGGATTGCCACTTATGGCGCTGGTTTATATCATTTTAAGGTTACTCAACTAAAATAACAAAGCTGTCTCAAAAGTAATCGGATAGCAAAACTATAAAGTGGAACTTCAACTAAATAGTGATACTATCAACTTATGAAATCAAATAAAAAACCTCCGAAATTATAAAAATATCGGAGGCTTAAATTTCTAAAGATGAAAATTATTATGTATCAATTAAACTATTTATATAACAAGTCTAAACCAAGTGTTCCCACTAAATCGCTTAGATAATCATCTGATTTCAAATAATTTAGCTCTTTCTTAGCATATTCTAATCTATTTTTGATATCTAATTTTTCAACAACTTCTGAGTAATTTTCTTTAACAATAAATGCATTTAAATAGTTAATATGTCTATTGAATAAATTAATGTCTTTGTGCTGTTTTGCTAAAAGTCTTGATTTATACCAATCACTATTAATTACATAATCTCTATCAAATAATTTCCTTATTTCAGAATTATCAACATTCATACCTTCATAGCTGCCATCAACCATTATATTTAGGATAGCTTTTAACGGAGGAATTGCAGCATCAATACTTCCATCGTCAAAATAAGATTTTGCAACATTTTTATGAGCTTCTACAATATTGTTAATTCCATCAACAAAAATATCTTTTCCTTGAACTTCTGGTTTCAATATATCAGTTATAAAAACTGCACTAGGATTTTCGAAAACTCTTCCAAAATATGTTTTAACAAATTTATCCGTAATTCTATAACCCAGTCTGCTGGCAAGAACTTTTTGATTGTCAAATTCGAAGTCTTCAATTTTTTCTAGAAATCCTTCTTTTATTAAATGATTTGGATTTCTTTCGTCCACTGACAAGCGGCTCCACACTTCAGGAATTAATAAACTTATGTCGTGATCTATTCTGATATTTCCAATAAATCCAGCAGCAGTTGAAAACGCATTATATCCTGTTAATATATAAGAAAGCAATGCATTATTTAAATCCGTAACTGCAAAGAGAGCATTAAATGGAGCTTTTGTTAAAGCGCCCTCAGAACCAACGCCAGTAGTTGAAGGCGATTTACCAGTTAAACTGCTAATAAAATCCATAAACAATTCAGGCAACTCCTGATAATGAATTGGATTATAAACAGATAATGGACGAATGCCAGGTTCTTTAGGATTATTTCTTCGTCCTGGTAAAACAGCATTAACAGGATTTAGTACTGGTTTATCTAATGGTATTTTTCTAAAAAATCGTGTTGCTATTTCAGCCACATATTTATCAAACGGATTTTTTATATCGGGTCTATTTTGTAAATATCTCACATTTTTAGTTAGTTCACCATCAACAATTCTTGGATGTGATGAAGAGATAAAATATTCATAATCCTTATTCTTAGCTACATCTTTAATTAAATCTTGCATTGGATTTGAAAATTTATCAAAACCAATTGCGTCTTCAATCATCTCTTTAGCATCAGCAATTGTTAATGGCTCATAATTAGAAATAAATGAATTTGGAGATGATAAATCACTTTCTGCTTGTTTATCATATCCTCTGTGTATTGCTTCATCAGGACGTTGGAAAAATCTATATTCACAGTTATCAACAAATTTAACACTTTTATTTTTGTAGGAATTATTTAGATATTCTAATTTATTTGATGGAACAGTAGAAGAAACAGTAATATCATCTTCAACTTGTATTTTTTCAGACGCTACAAAATCCTGTCTTAATTTATAAATTCGCCATGCTCCATTTTTTTCAAATCCAACTCTTAAATAACTAGCTATAAGTCGTCTGTTGTGGTAAATTAATTCATGACCTAATTTACCATCAACAGTATCCACACTAAAATGTTCTTTCCAATTATCGCCCCATTCTGGTTTGTAAAAACGTTTTACAATTAAAACAAATCCTTTAATGTATTGAGGTATTGATTCCAGCCAATTATTATATTCTTCAACATATTCATTTTTGGAAGGTGTTAGTAATTTAATTACAGAGCCTAATGATCTTTTTTTACTTAGCAATTTTCGTGTTGGTTTATCAACTGTGTAATCAATTTTATTGATAAAACGAGAACTATAATCTTTGTTAATTATATCTTCTACTAATTTAAAATCCTTATCAAAATCAGCGACAAAAAATGGTCCTGATAGAATAGAATCCGAAATAGATTTTGATATTTCTGATTTCCCACCACCAGAAACTGTGCTAGGTTTGTGACAAAGTGTACCTTCCGCAACAGTTCCAACTAAACGCCAAGATGGAGCACCTGGTTTTTTTTCCATACGTAATTTATATCCTTCTGGAAGTATATAAACTTTTGTAGGTAGAAGTTTAATCGATTTTTCTTCGCCATCTTTATTCCAAAATACTTTTTGGTTAATAATACTTATTTCAACATTTTCAGGTACATAAATTATGTTTGGAAATGATTTATCCACTCCATAACCATCTTCATGTAACTCCATAATATCGGAATAAAGACTAATTACTTGCTCAAATGAATGATTGTTTTTTGGAACGTTCTCATCATTATGAAATGCTTCTGTTTGGCTATATGAAGGAAAAGCTAATGCACCACCTGAATGCTCCTCTTCACAATTACCAAAAAGATTTGCAGAATAGCTAATTTGAGTTTTAACTTCTTTTTTCGAATATCCAAAATAATTATCTGCAATAACTGTTACAATTACACCTTCGGCTGTTCTTATTGTTAACTTAAATGCCTTGCCATCATTATAAAGTTCATCTTCTTTTTCCCAAAACATTCCGTCTCTAATTTCTCGTTCAGTAGCTTTTGATTTGTTTGGTAATCCAATTTCTTTTTTTAACACTTTAGTTAAATGTGGGGCAAGAATTATACATCCAGTATGCCCATTCCAATGCTCTGCATCAAGCGCAGCATCATTTTGAGGTAAAAACGGATTGCCAGCATTTCCAAAAATAGACTCAACAAAATCCAAATTACTTACTAAATTTCCTGGAGTGAAAAAACGAATCTCCATCGATTTTTCTTTTGCATATCCCTTTACTTCGGGCGATACTTTGGGTCTTAATAAAAGAGATACAAATAGTTCAGCTTTATTCTCTTCGTTAGAAGTATAGGGAAGTGTTAGTAATTCTTTTGGAGGTTTTAATGCTAACGCAAATAGGTTTGCTGCAACTATTTTGGGAACTGCAATTTTATCATTGGGAATTGGTAAACCACCCTTTGCTATATGAAATACACCTTTTGTTGTTCTTCTATCATTTTGGGGATTATGTAAAATACCTTGTTTTAATCTGAATGATGAAATAATATCGGATTCAAATTTATTAGAATCTGGTGATATTGATAGAATTCTTGCAATTCCATGTCTATCTAACTCAAAAGTTGTTTTTGGTAGATGTATTTTATCCAGCTCAATAACATCAGAAAAATATTTATTTAAGAAATTTTGTATTCTGTAATCAGCTGGACATAAATATTTTGAAAGAAGTCTTTCTTTTTCCTGATTATTTGAAATTAAATCTTCAGCTATTTCCAAAAATTTATTGTCATTATTGGAACCATAAATTGGATAACCTTTAGCAGCTAATTTTATATTTATATATTGAATAAAGTGCTTTTTATTCCCAGATACAGAATTTCCCTCTTTATCAAAACCTAATTTTCTTTTATTTTGCAATTTAAAACTCCATTAATTTCATATGTAAAAATATATATTTTTAATTAAAGAACCATGTTGCTTATAATTTATATATTTCACTAAGAATATATTTACTAATAAATTGGATATTTTAAGATTTGCAAGTATATCATGTAAAAACTCGGCTTAAATCAATTTTAATGGTAGACAATAAAGATTTTCACTGTTTTTTTAATTGAAATTTGAGTAAAATATAAAATTGAGATAAAAACTAATTGACTTGCACTTATTCAATAAACTGAAGTATTTCGCCAATTGTAACTGGTTCATGTTTATCATCAATATCAATTACAACTAAAAATCCATAAAGTTGTTTAGTTGAAAAGAAAGCATTCATCAATTTGGCTTGGTCGCTTTTAATGTTTTTTCCATCAGCTTCATTCCAAAGTTCTGTTGCAGTTATACATCCTTTTGATGGAGTTAAAGGGGCATATGAAAGTCCGTCGTAAAAGGATAAATCATCAACTGAGCCGTGCATTACAATTTTTCTTCTTCCAGTTAAACCCGCATAATATGATTCATAAATAGGAAGAAACTCTTTCCAACTTTTAGGTAAAAGATTTTTGTAATTGTTAATATTCCAATTATTATTTACAGTTGAATGATACCACAATTTTGTTGGCACTTCAAATGGAATTCTTGTTAATACAGCGGCTGTTGGGCCCAAAGATGGAGTAGGGGAATTGTAGAACCCAACTACAGAAAAAATGCCTTGTGGCGTGTTTCCTTGGCTTAAATAGCCAGGAAGATTTGTAACTGAAAGCGCCAATTGTTGAATATAAAAGATTGAATCATTTTCGTCTTTAACAAATTCACCATTTGGTTTTTTTATAATTGTAATTCCAGGATAAGTTCTATCCTTTCTTTGCAACGTATAAATAATTGTTTTGCCTTCAATAAAATTGTGCGAAAGAATATCTTTTAATGGTGGAGTTTCTAATTCAGAATTCATTAAATAGTAAACAAGAAAATTGATTTGAGGAATTTTCGCCCAAAGGTCATTCTTTTTGCCAAATCTCTTTTTTGTTTCAGCTATTAGATATTCATTTGTTTTGCTGCCGTTTTTTAAATAGTAATGAACACAATATGAATAAAGAGTTGGGTCATTTGTAGTAGTAAATAAAGTATCAATTGTCTTTTCAAAATCAGTTGGATAAAGTGTAATGATAATTTCTGCTAATGATCTTTTAAATTTTATACTACCTTTGGGAGCATAATCACAAGCTAATTGAACTGCTTTATAAATATTATCCGATTTAAATAAATACAATCCAACTTCATAGAAAAGATTTTGCCAGCTTACTTCTGTTTTATGATTAAGCTTTGAGGAAAATGTATTTTCAATTTTATTTAACAAATTCACTCTAAATTCTGCTTTGCTTTCTTTTAATGCAAAATTGGATTGAAGTTTTTCGTGGTTGATTTTATTTTGTGGAAACACTGAAACCGTTAGTAGAACAAAAAAGAATAAATATTTCATTATTTAACTGTATTATATTTGAAAAAGCAAATATATTGATTTACAAAATTCTTATTGATAAAAATATAATATCTTCACATATTTTACTTTATCTTTTGAATCAAAAAAAAAAGAACTGTTAGGAAAAATGATTGCAATAATAGATTACGGTATAAATCAAACAACAGAATTAACGAGAGCATTAACTACTATTGGAGTTGATTTTATTGTTACACATAATGAAAAAGATATTATTAGTTGTGAAAAAGTAATAATTAGTGATGCTTCTAATTTATCAAAAGCAATTAAAAGGATACATCTTTTTAATCTTTACAGTCTATTAAGATTTGTTAAAAAACCAACTCTTGGAATTTCTCTTGGAATGGATTTACTTTGCAATAAATCCAACGATGGAATTTCTTGCCTTGGACTTATTGAAACAGATGTTATTAACGACGCAATAAATAATGTTGAACTCAGGCTTCCTGGATTGAAAGAAATAGAAATAATTAAAGAGAATAAATTGTTTGAAAATATCACAAATGGAACGGAATTCTATTTTTCTAATAATTACCACGTTGATATTTCTGAATCAACCATTGCCATTGCAAATGGCGAAAGCAAATTTTCTGCTGCAATACAGAAAGGCAATTTTTACGGAGTACAATTTTTGCCGGAATTATCTGGAGAGCAAGGATTACAAATTCTCAAAAACTTTATTCAAAATATCTCTTAATTTTGTTATTACATTACTCATTCTTTATATTTCACAATAACTTATTTTCAAATTAAAAAGAATAAAAAATTATGAAACCAAAAATTTACATCAAAGATTTATCAGAGCATGAAGGAAAGGAAGTTACTTTAAAAGGATGGCTTTACAACAAACGAGAAAGTGGTAAAAAACTTAAGTTTTTAATTTTACGCGATGGAACTGGATATTTGCAATGTATAGTATTTACTGGAAATGTAACTGAAGAAGTTTTTGAAGTTGCAGCACAGCTTCATCAAGAAGCAGCTTTTGAAGTAACAGGAATGGTAAAAGCTGAACCACGTGCGGTTGGCGGATATGAGCTTGACGCCACCGATGTTAAACTTATTGGCGCTTCTGAAGATTATCCAATTACTCCTAAAGATCATGGCGTTGAATTCCTAATTGATAACCGTCATTTATGGCTGCGTTCAAAACGTCAAGTTGCAATTATGAAAATTCGTCACAGAATTGTTAAATCAATTCGCGATTTTTTTGATGAAAGAGATTTTACATTATTTGACCCCCCAATTATTACTCCAAATGCAAGTGAAGGAACTTCAACACTTTTTGAAATGGAATATTTTGATTTAGGTAAAGCATATTTAACTCAATCTGGACAATTATATGCAGAAGCTGGAGCTTTGGCGCTTGGTAAAGTTTATACTTTTGGACCAACTTTCCGTGCTGAAAAATCTAAAACTCGCCGCCACTTAACCGAGTTCTGGATGGTTGAACCTGAAATGGCTTTCTATAATTTAGATGATGATATGGATTTAGCAGAAGAATTTCTTGAATACATTGTTAAATCTGTACTTAAAAATAATAAAGAGGATTTAGAAATTCTTGAGCGCGATATTACTAAATTAGAAAAAATTGAAAGACCTTTCCCTCGATTGTCATATAGCGATGCAGTGCAAATGTTAAAAGATGAAGGTCACGAATTTCAGTGGGGCGATGATCTTGGTGCAGCTGACGAAACAATTATTTCAAGTAAATATGATAAACCAGTAATGGTTCACAGATATCCAGCAGCTATTAAAGCATTTTATATGAAGCGTGATCCAGAAAATGAAAAACTTGCGCTCGCTGTTGATGTTCTTGCTCCAGAAGGATATGGCGAAATTATTGGTGGAAGTCAGAGAGAAGACGATTACGACTTGTTACTTGGAAGGATTGAAGAACATAAGTTACCTGTCGATTTTTTTAAATGGTACCTTGATTTAAGAAAATACGGTTCTGTTCCTCACTCTGGTTTTGGACTTGGACTTGAAAGAACAATTACTTGGATTTGCGGAATTGACCATTTACGTGAAACTATTCCTTTTCCAAGAATGATATATAGAAATACACCTTAAATTGAAATTGGAGATTTAATGAATAAAAGCTTTTTGGTAATTATTTTTATTGCCATTGTTTCATTTTCTATAGCAAGTACTTCTGTTGCACAGGAAGCTCATAAAGCAAACAGCGCAACAGATACTGAATTAGTAAGTGAAACTTCCACACATAATGTAGCGCATGAGTTACCAAATCCATTAATGGTTATTCCATTTGTTATTCTTCTAATCATGATTGCAACGGGCCCAATTTTATATCCGCATTTTTGGGAACATCAGTATCCCAAAGTATCGGTTTTACTCGGTTCAATTGTTGTGTATTATTATTGGTTTATACTTCATAATACACTTAGTTTGCTGCACACTGCTGCTGAATATTTTTCCTTTATTGCACTTTTAGCTTCGCTTTTTTATGCTTCTGGTGGAATAATGATAAAGGTGGATAGAAAAGCCACTCCATTTCTTAATGTTGCGATTCTTCTTTTTGGCGCTATTATAGCAAATTTGATTGGTACAACTGGCGCATCAATGTTGTTGATTAGACCATTTATTAAAATTAACCAAGATAGAATTAAACCTTATCTGATAGTATTTTTCATCTTTATAGTTAGCAATATTGGTGGTGCTTTAACTCCAATTGGTGATCCACCATTGTTTCTAGGATTTTTACGTGGCATAGATTTCTTTTGGTTCATTGAACATATTTGGTATATTTGGCTGCCCACAATTGCGTTAATTTTAATAATATTTTATATTTTTGATTCCAGAAATAAGGAATATAAAGAAGGCCGAGAATATTCTGGGAAAATTGAATTTAAAGGTTCAAAAAATTTAATTTACTTGGCTATTATTTTACTAGCAGTTTTTATTGATCCTAATGTAATGAGTTGGGTTCCAAATCTTCAACCATCACCAATTGGTATTCGCGAAATTATTCAGTTTGGAGTTGTTATTTTAGCAATAAAAACTTCTGATGAGAAAATACTAAAATATAATGAATTTGATGCTGAACCGATTAGAGAAGTGGCATTTTTGTTTATTGGAATATTCGCGACAATGATTCCTGCATTGCAATTAATATCTCACGAAGCAAATGTTTTGGGTGACAAATTAACTGTTGGAATGTTCTTCTGGAGCACAGGCTTACTATCCGGAGTTTTGGATAATGCACCAACATATTTAAATTTCCTTAGCGCTGCACTTGGTAAATTTGGCTTAGATGTTAACACAGCTGCTGATGTTAAAGAGTTTATGAATATTGACTATATTTTTCTTCAAGCAATTTCAGTAGCTGCAGTATTCTTTGGTGCAATGACTTACATTGGTAATGGTCCAAACTTTATGGTAAAATCAATCGTAGAACGCGCTGGTATTGAAATGCCAAGTTTCTTTGCATATGTTTATAGGTATTCGCTACCAATATTAATTCCAGTTTTTATTTTAGTTTGGTTAGTATTTTATTTTTAGGAGAAATTATGAAAACAGTAAAAGAAGTATTAACTGAAGATGGAACAGGATTGCATTATGGTAATCGTGTCTTGCTTCCTTTTAAAGTAGAAATTTTGAAAATTGTAATTGGTACGCAAATTATTACTGATTTTAGTAAAAATTATGATGGTGCTCATGTTAGAGTAACAGATTTATATACTGAAGTATATTTTTATGATTACAAAAACCTTTCTGAACAACTTTCAAAATATGAAGTTATTAAACTAGTTGTTGTTCAAGAAGGTGAGGATATTTTTGATTTTGATAATCATGTTCCAATAGAATTGGAAATTCATGGAAAGCACAAACTTTTAATAAAAAAAATTCCAGACGATTTATTATTTTTTGAATAAGTATGATACCATTATTTACTACAATACAAATTCGTAACGCAGACAAATATGCAATTGAACAGTTAAAGATTCCTGGAATTGTTCTAATGGAAAATGCATCTTTATCAGTTTATAATTCAATAAAGAAAAATTATAATTTAATTAATGAAGTTTCTCAAATAGGAATTATTGCTGGAAAAGGGAATAATGGCGGAGATGCATTTGCAGTTGCTCGCCATTTTATTAATGATGGATTTATTGTAAATATTCTATTTGTAGGAACTGAAAGTGAATTAAAAGGTGATGCATTAATAAACTTCACTATATGTAAAGAGCTTTGTAAAGAAGTTAACAACGGTAATGTCATTTTCTATAAATCAAAAAGTGATTTAACTAAAATTAAAAACTCAGATGTAATTATTGATGGACTTTTGGGTACTGGTACAAAAGGTGAAATTAGAGAACCTTATAAATCAATTATCGAATTTGTAAATGAATTAAATGCTTATAGAGTCGCAATTGATTTACCAAGTGGTTTAAATATTGAAACCGCAACAGGGTCATCAATTTTCAACTCAGATTTAACAATTACGTTAGCCGATTATAAAACTGGACTCTTTTACGGAAAAGGATATGAGTTTTCTGGAAAAGTAGAAAAAGGTTCAATAGGAATTGGTAAAGAGTATTTTGAAAACCAGATTGTTAAAGAATATTTAATTGAACCAGAAGATGCTTTGCAAGGTTTACCAAAGAAGAAAAAAACATCTCATAAATATTCAAATGGTAAAGTATTAGCAATTGTTGGCTCTGGAAAATATATTGGAGCGGCGTCACTTTTAGTGCGCTCTTTATTTCAAGTTGGAACTGGATCTGTTCTTCTTGCGTTTCCTAAATCAATTAGAAATTTAATTTCAACAAATATTGGAGAAACTGTTTTTGCAGCATATAATGATGAAGGAAAAGAATACTTAACTTCTGCAAATATCTCAGAATTAAAACAGCAACTAGATTGGGCAGATTTAATAACTATTGGAAGCGGTCTTGGAAGAGAACCTGAAACAATTAAAGCAATTGCAGAAATTATTATAAAATATAAAGCTAAAAAAATGGTTATTGACGCAGATGCAATTTATGCAATAGCTGAATATGGCATTTCCAAATTTGATTTAAGAAATAAAATTTTAACACCACACCATGCTGAATTTTCCCATTTACTTGGAATTACTGTTACTGAATTGCAATCAAATCTTATTAATTATGGAAAGGAATTTGCCCAAAAGACAAAATCCATTTTAATATTAAAAGGAGCTCCAACAATAATATTTTTACCAAATGGCGATTCACTAATAAATTCAGCAGGTAATGTAGGAATGGCAAAATTTGGCTCTGGTGATGTTTTATCTGGAATAATTGCTGGATTGGTATCGTTTTCATCAGATATGGAACAAACTGTTATTTCGGCTGTTTATTTGCACAGTCTTTCGGCAGACTTGCTTTTATTAAAAGAAACAGAATTTGGAATTACAGCAACTAAAATTAAGGAAAATATACCAAGTGCGATTAGTTTTTTACGGAATTCAATTATATAACCTATTTTTATCTAATAAAAAGAAATATCTATACATACCATTAGGGTTATATTGGTTATTAATTTTTATTTTAACAAGTATTCCAGGTAGATCAATGCCAAAAATATTCGGTTTTTCAGATAAAATAAAACATTTTGGCGCATATTTAGTTTTGGCATTTCTGTTAAACTTTGCATTAATAATTCAAAAAAAATATTCTCTTATAAATAAGTATTCAATAATATTTACATTTTTAATTGTATTATTTTATGGATTATTTGATGAAGTTCATCAAATATTTATTCCTGGCAGATTCTTTGATTGGTGGGATTTAGTAGCTAATGGAGTAGGAAGTTTGTTAGGTATTATCTTAGTTAAGGTAATAATTATCTTTAATCAGAAAAAAGATGCAAATTTGTTGAAACTTTCTTAAACTGTTTGTGTAAAATTGAGTATTGATGTTGACAATACAGTAATCATTTTTTAATTTTAGATTCTAAAATTGTGAAACTAGGAGGTCGTCGTGGCTTTAAAGAAAAATCCGAAGGTTGACCTAAAACGTAAGTATCAAAGGTATTGGGAAATTAGTTTAATTATCTCTTTAACTATTTTGATTGTTGCGTTTAAGTTCTTCCCTAAATTCGAACAAGAAGTATTAAGTATAGATGCTCCTCAAGAATTAATTCAGACTGAGGATGTTGAGGCTACTAAACAGGAGACTGCTCCACCGCCTCCACCAAAGCCTCCAATTCCTATTGAAGCACCAACTGATGATGTTTTGGAAGATGTTGAAATTGAATCTACGGAGCTGGATGTTGATGCAACGGTCTCTGCACCACCACCTCCACCAAAAGTTGAGGAAGAAGAAGTTGAACCAGTTTTCTTTGTAGCTGTGGAAGAAATGCCATTACCTATTGGCGGAATTGGTGCAATTCA